>Ga0055532_1000490_pt1 | contig 17635 bp, 22 predicted proteins | sample AraplaCol_mLB_r2_FD_54990 | JGI IMG/M metagenome (GOLD analysis project Ga0055532, IMG submission 54990) | Arabidopsis root microbial communities from North Carolina, USA - plate scrape CL_Col_mLB_r2 | ecosystem: Host-associated > Plants > Roots > Endosphere | place: USA: North Carolina...
GCTCGATCACGTTCATTTTGTGCAGAGCCTGAAAATCTTCTTCAGCCGGATCATGCAGAGTAATATCATAGACATGCTGCGCACTGGAAATCAGATCGACGTTCTGCTGGAAAGCCAATCCCCCTGCCATCGCTCCAACGCCAAGTGCAATCAGCATCGCGACCGTGCCGAGTACTTTGGTCAGGCTGTTCACGCGAAAACGAAGCTGAGCAAATGTAAAGGCATGTAATTGATGATCGTTGAGCTTCTGATTTTTCTTCAATGCCTGTACAAATACGGGTAGCAGCGAGATAAAAATCAGGTACGTTCCGATCGTGGTGGCCCCAGCTCCAATGAACAGACCAAGCACCTGGAGGACCTTGATCTCAATCAGTGCATAATAGCCTGCTGCCACCAGCAGCAACCCTAACAAAGCGACCAATATGGTGCCGATTCCTTTACGTTTGATGCTGTCGTTTTGCTGCTCGGCTCGAATGAGATCAAGTTCAGTAGCCCGTGCCAAGCGAATGGCGTTGATGGTAGAGGTAATAAGGAACAACACCAGGAAAAATCCCCATGTCATCCAGAGTGCCGGCACGTAAAAAGGATAGTATCCCTCTGGTGAAATCTCCAATAGATTCATCAGCAAGTTGCCAATCCCGCTGGACAAGACGATGCCGACGACACTACCAATACATAAGGCAGCAATCCCCATCATCAGTGTTTCCCAGAACAGGATCTGGCTGATCTTCCCTTTTTTTGCCCCTAGCACCATGTACATGCCGAGCTCTTTGCGTCTCAGTGAGAGCAGGAAAGAGTTGGCGTAAACAATATAGAAAATGGTGATGAACGCCAGCAGGAATGCCCCAACATTGAATACAATCTGAATGGATGAAATCACCGAGTTGCCTTTGGTGAAATCCGAATTGAGGGCAAGCGTCTGAAACATGTAGAAAATCGAGATGGAGATGACCAGGCCAACCAATAGAACCAGGTAATCCTTCATCATCTTTCGCATACTGGAAAAAGATAGCTTGAAAAGCATGAAACGTACCTCCTAGCGCACATCGTGTGATGCACCCAGCTCGGCCAGTACATCCAGAATTTGTTTGAAAAAGGCTTGACGGTCTCCGGTTCTTTGAATCTCGGTATACAGCTTGCCGTCCTGAATGAACAGAATTCGCTTGCAATAACTTGCGGAAAATGCGTCATGCGTAACCATCATGATGGTTACTTGATGCTTTTCGTTCAGGTCCGACATCGTCTCGAGCAAGCTTTTAGCATTCTTGGAATCCAACGCACCAGTCGGCTCATCTGCTAGCAAAATGGCTGGATCATGCACCAGCGCACGTGCAGCTGCGGCCCGTTGCTTTTGTCCCCCGGAGATTTGCACCGGATACTTTTGCAAAATCTCATCGATTGCCAGTGTTTGCGCGACCTTGTTTACCTTGGTGCCGATCTCTTTGGAAGGTACCCCCTGAAGAGAGAGTGGCAACGCGATGTTCTCATAAACCGTCAAGTTTTCCAACAGGTTGAAGTCCTGAAAAATAAAACCCAGTCTTTGAGAGCGAAAATCTGCCAGTTGGTTCCGTCTCATCTGTGTAATGTTTGTTCCAGCGATTTCGATCAAGCCCTCCGTTGGCCGATCCAGTGTGGAAATGACGTTCAAGAGCGTCGTTTTGCCCGAACCGGATGGTCCCATGATTCCAACGAACTCGCCTTTTTCGATCGTCAGCGATACCCCTTTTAAAGCATGCGACTGACTCTCCCCTTTTTTTCCGTATATTTTCTGAACGTTTTTTACATCTAGTACAGATCCACTCATTGTTCATCCTCCATTCCATTTCCAAGCATTTGACTGTCGTTCTCGTAACGGCTCGATATTACTGTAACGAAAAGGCCATGGAAGTAGCTATTGATCTACCTTACAGTTTGCTTTCTGTTTTGTAAGGAAAGCGAAAATGGAAAAACCGTCAGGCGTAATCCTGACGGCTCAATAGTGGCGTATACCCACTTCCTTGTCTTTCGTTGATGTGATATGGTCTGTCAAAGGAGTGGTTTTTGGTATGGAAAAGCCGTTATACAATAAATCTTTCTATTACACAGTGCAAGAAAGTGATGTTAGTTACATAAAAGACTCGCTAGACATCATGTACATTCCGTATTGGATCGAGCGATTTTCCGAAAAATTGCAACTGGATGACAATGTCGTTGCGTTTGTCTTCCCGGACGTTCATGCGCGGGTGTATAACTACATAATGGAGCTGTTTGACGGTAATGGGCTACTCTACCCTGGGTAGCCCTTCGTTGGACTCATCGATCTAGTCGAAGAAACGAATTTGTTTTATTTGAGTGGTGAAACGATCCTTTATTTTTCTAAACTTCCCTCTATGATCCGGTTGAAGAGTGATAGAAGCCATGGAGCCGATTGTTTCGACTACAGTTCCGATAGCCAAGTTATCCGTATCAAGATGATGTCGAAAAACTTCGTTAGATAATCCGTCTATACATCGATCAATCTGTCGTGCCGCCCAAGAATTTCTCCCTTCTCCTCTTGTACGCAATCTTCTTCGCAGAACGTCCTTTGAAGCACATAACGTGAAATGGTGTACAGTGACTCCTTCATTCCTTAGCCTGCCTACAATTTCACTGAAGTACTGAGGGTTAACCACGGTCATCGGCACAATGATTGTGCCGTTGTATACATGGTTGATGTATTTCAGCATCGAGTAATTCATCTCACGCCACATCGTGTAATCTTGAAAATCACCTGTGGAAACTTCTTTTGGGATGTTTTTTCTTATGTAAAAACCAGCATTTTCGGGGTCAAACACAAATGAATTTGGTAGCCTTCTGTGCAATTCAAAAGATGTCTGCGTTTTCCCGGAACCAAACGCCCCGTTTATCCAAATAATCATATAATTCACCTCATGAACATACAAGATCTTCCTATGTTGAGAAGACGTTGCTTTGTTACAAATGTTTCGCAAATTCGACTACAGCAGCACCACAGGACGTCTTTCCTGTAAGGAGATGGTAAATATACTTACCAGCTGATTTCTAACAGGCTCTCTGTTCTTCTCTGGAATCGCCTATGCCGCGACCCAACAAATTACCGTCGATATCCACCCCGTCAAATTCATGGTGGATGGACGTCTACAGGAGAGCAATGCATCTTTCCTCTACATTGGCGTCCCGTATGCACTGGTATCCTTTGTTGGAGAGAAGTTGGGCAGAGAAGTCGCTTGGGATCCCCAAAACGACGCTCACAATCGGAGGAGCCGTCGCAAAAGCGCAGGCGCCGACCCGCTTGTCTTCCTTATCCTACTCGATGCCATACGGTTATGCGAATATACATTCGTTTACGGATAATTGGAAGAATGGGAACTATTCCAAACTGTCAGGCATTCTGGTAACCGATGACAATTCGCCGTCCAAACAAGATAAGGTTCTCTGGGTCATCAAAGGGGATGACAAAATCCTATTTGAAAGCGGAGAACAAAAGGCAGGCATGAGCCAGATGACTGATGTAGATCTCTTCGGAGTAAATACTCTGACCATCGAAATCAGACGGCTCTCGGAAAGTGAGAAGGGCAAGGACATCTGGGCATTTTTTGGAAACGCCTTGCTCCAGTAATCATCGCGACGCTCGAAAATGAGCGTCTTTTCTGTGTGCAGAATCTTGCCACCCTTCATATACCTCGAAAAAAGGAACGTATGAACCTTACTGACTGCCCTTCATAACATAATTTAGGCTCTTCATACAGTGCCTAAATTGTTGAGGAGGAACTCTAATGAATCAACCATACAATCCAACGGAGTATGATGACATACCGCAACCTATAAGGGATGGTGCCGGATGGTGGGATTTAGGCCCAAGGGACGTCATGCGAGACCTAGAGAATCCCGATATGTTCGTTCCGCCAGCCACAGATGCTGGTACGCTGCCGAACTTAAAGTTTTCTTTCTCCGACACCTATATGCAGTTAAATGAAGGTGGCTGGTCACGGGAGGTAACGGTTAGACAGCTTCCCATTGCAACAACACTAGCGGGTGTGAATATGGCTTTGACGCCAGGTGGGGTTCGTGAGCTGCATTGGCATCAGCAAGCGGAATGGTCAATCATGCTTGTGGGCAGGGCACGGATTACCGCAGTCGATCAGAATGGGAGGAATTTTATTGCCGACGTCGGCGTGGGGGACTTGTGGTACTTTCCCCCGGGAATTCCACACTCGATTCAGGGACTGGAGGAAGGCTGCGAATTTCTGTTAGTCTTTGATGATGGGAAATTTTCTGATCTCAATACTTTATCCATTTCCGACTGGTTTGCTCACACACCGAAGGACGTCCTGTCAGCGAATTTCGGTGTTCCGGAAAGCGACTTTGCCCACATTCCGAACCAACAAGTTTACATTTTCCAAGGATCCATGCCAGGTCCCCTTGAAAAACAGCAGATACCCGATCCGTTTGGTACAGTGCCAAAGACATTTACACATCGGCTGCTTGCTCAGGAGCCACTCGTAACACCGGGTGGAACGGTGCGCATCGTCGATTCGACCAACTTTCCTATTTCTACGGCAGTCGCAGCAGCGTTGGTTGAAGTTAAGCCGGGCGCAATGAGGGAATTGCATTGGCATCCGAATGCTGATGAGTGGCAGTACTACATCTCTGGCATGGGACGCATGACGGTATTCGGAGCAAATGGTACGGCTCGCACTTTTGATTACCGTGCTGGTGATGTAGGTTACGTACCACGTGCATTTGGGCACTATATCCAGAACACAGGTAACCAAAGCCTTTGGTTTTTGGAGATGTTTAAAAGTGATCGATTTGAGGATGTTTCGCTGAATCAGTGGATGGCACTTACCCCCCATCAATTGGTACAGGAGAATCTAAATGTAGGCCCCGAATTTATGACCGCATTACGGAATGAAAAATGGCCAGTAGTAAAGTATCCAGGATTTTCTTACTATCCAAGTACAAATAGAGAAAATCCATATTCGAGTAAGTAACAAGTTCGATAAACCTCACCGTATGATGGGTGAGGTTTTTCATACGAGACAACATTATTGATTCAAATGCGTCAAATTAGAACAACGAATGGGAGGTGAATCCCTTTGTGGATGAAACGATCTTCTGTCCTTTTAAACATCCTACTTGGTATTGCAGGAGTCTATGTTTTCATCTTCGTCATCATGAATGGTGGGGCTCTTGATGGTAGTCGCTCTCCTAGTATCAGTCCCTTAGGTTATCTGGTCATCCTGATTTACTTACTCATTTGTTTGGGAACCAATTTTCCTTTTGCCCGAAGGTCCACCAATTTCTGGAGATATTGCCTGATAAGTATTTCGGTATGGCTCGCTTCATTTTTCATAACCATTCTTTTATAGCCCCCTGCCCAATTATGGTAACTTCAATTGAAATGTATGATGATTTTGATTATTGTTGAAGCTGGAAGAGACCTATCATTTTGACGGTATGAGGTGATTTAGATGGGAAAACTTTTTTCGACTCTAGGTCCAGTACATGAAGAGTTTATCAAAAAACAGCGAATATTTTTTGTTGGTTCAGCTCCCCTAAATAATGAGGGCCATATCAACATTTCACCGAAGGGATATGATGTTTTACGTATCTTTTCTCCAACAGAGGTCGCCTATCTTGACTTGACTGGTAGTGGAAACGAAACGAGTGCACATCTGGATGAAAACGGGCGGATTACCATCATGTTTATTGCCTTCGAAGACGCTCCCATGATTTTACGTCTATATGGAACAGGTCGTGTCATCATACCTGGAATGTCAGAATGGGAAGAGCTGATGAAACACTTTGATCCTCTCCCTGGCGCTCGTCAAATTATTTACGTAAATATTCACGCGGTGAAAACTTCATGTGGGTTTGGCGTCCCCTTCTTTTCTTATGCAGGGGAACGCAATACTTTACAACAGTGGGCTATAAACAAGGGGGAGCAGGGTCTCGAAGCTTATCACAAGGAAAAAAACATGCTAAGCATGGATGGAATTGTTACCCCTTTGGGCAAGGAATTTAACTGAATCTCTTTCAATATGACTTCATTTGCGTAACCTGCTGATTCCCCATTGTACTCATTCTTATATTCATCCGTAAAACTCTAAATCCTATCATGGACAATTTGATATCCTGGTTCTTTATTGAGCGGAATACTAGATTTTAGGCTCCCCCCTTTAACAAAACAAATATAGTATTAAAGATCGTTTTAAAGGGGGTGTCCAAGTGGCAAAAAAAGGAATCACAACGTCGAGAACCGTAACTTTGGCAACACAAAAAATTTTGGTACCCGGCCCCTACTCATTGGTAACGAAAACGGGTGGAGTACAGGTGATGGCGATGCCTGGGGGACGTCAACTCCGATTGGAAAAAGCCAAAACACGGCTACATCAGGTCTACAGGAGCGAGCTTTTTACTAGGAATAAGGGTGAAGGACTGTTATGACAACAGTCCTTTTCATGTTAATAGCCGTCGTCGGTGCCGAAATCACCAGTGTATATGGTCAGATGCAGCATAGTGTAGGTAATGATCAAAATGAAGAAATGAGGTCTGTTTATCAACCTATTTTTTCCAATAGTCTTTCATTAATTCAATCGACCAAAATGGCTGAATAATCTCTTCTTTTGGCATAAATTCCTTCATAACGGGCTTTATATCTAGTACTGGAGTGCCATCTACAGCATCAAGTCCTTGCACGGTTAACGCGATACCTTCTTTTTTTAACAAGCGAACTGTCGTTAATCCAAGCTTATTGGGTCGGTTTTTTCCCCTCTGAGAAAATATGCCAACCTTCGGATATTCAGGATTATTCCGAGGATGTCTAGCATTTTTTTGGATTTTGGAATCCCCAACCTGATCGAAATAAAAAATAATTTCTAAATGAGAATACTCCTGAATTCCCATTAGACTTTCTTCCGTGAATTCATCTGTCAAAATGATCTCCGAAACTACTCCTCCCCAAAAATCGTCCGCAACTTCCGTTCTGTTGTTTTTTACATAGGCTACTGGTTTTAACTGAAGCATTGTTTCCTCCCTGACTATATAATTATTTAAAAAATAAAATTCGTAATTATCAGTTATTTTACAACCATCTTTTAACAACCATTTTTATCAATGAGCAGTTTCTCTTCTTGTTCGTCCCACATCGCGAACAATGATTGCATTTCAGCTCCTGTGTAGGCACCAACCACCCTTACATTCCGATGTACCAATTGCACTCCAACCATAATTGAAACATACTCGTCTTCTGTTCGCAGATGGGCCACTGCCTCCCTATCTCCTGTCACTAAGACGAAGCCATTGAGATCACTGCCATGAGGCTCAAGAGCTACCACCTCAAAGCGTTCGATCTTTCCTTCCTGTTGCAATCGGAATTATGTATTGCATTGCATTGTTGAGCGTGGCCTGTGCCGCCTTCTCACGTCCATGGATGATTTCACCCCAACCAACGAATAGCGAACCTTTTGCCATATCAAGTCCCCCTTACCAAAATTTTCATTATCCTTCTAGAAATATCTTAGCATCACGATTATCACGGGAACACGCAAATAATTGCGCTCAACCCGAAAAAAGTAAAATAGATAATGAGTGTAACGGTTAGCACCGAAACCCATTATCCAACTTCCGCCACCAGTCCATTGCTTTTCGATTAATCTCTAATAAAAACGACTCTTTTCCATTAACGTATGAAGGTAGGTCATATGGAAATTGTTTGGCCAACTTTTCTTTCAGATCACCATATTTTTTAGCTTCGCTTGGATGCATTCTTAAATAATCCCGAAAAGCTAGATGACGTTCGATTTCCGGACTTCCTACCTTATAAATGTGTACATGGTGTGTTCGAAAATCTCCACCTTTTGAAAAATATCGTCGTCCAACAATACCAAATTCGCCCTTCGGTACATATCCAATAGCCACCATAGATTTATTAAATTCATCCACCCGGTTTATATCTCTTACTTCCGTCATGATATCTATGATTGGCTTTGCATGTAATCCTGGTACTGAAGTGCTTCCAATGTGATGGACTTCGATAATTTCAAATCCAAAAATTTCACGAAGTATAACATCTTCTTTTTCAAACATTGAGGTCCACCGTTGGTCATATGGAATGACTTCAATTTTCCTCATCAATACATTCCTCCTTTCAATAGGACTGTTAATATTATCCAACCGATGAGATCATCCGCAACCTCAGTTCAATATCTTCCATAATCAACGCTCTAACCAGATTCGGTTAATGCAACGCAAACTGATTACATCTATCAACAATTCAAGTTATCACTTAAAAATTGCATAACCTGTCTTTTGTGGTGATTATCGTGGTCTGTAAACTCGTTCACAATATAGAGGAGAGAGTAAGGTTTTCCTGTATGTGGGCAAAGAGATACCCCGTTAGCAGGTAAAGGTTGGTTTAACTTTTCAAGTGGCATCTCATGAAGTTCATTTACAAGCCGTCCCTCGTTTCCCTTGCTTCTCTGAGAAGTTCTTTTTGCGATAAGCCTGATTTAAGGTAATCAGAGGCAATATTATTAAAGGTATCGAAGTCAGGGAAATGCATGCCTTTTCCGTTCCTTACAGACGGTAGTATCTCAGTTAAAAGATGTTTGTCCCAATTTAAGAGATGGGAAATGATCTGACTAACAGACCATTTGTTTTCAGAGATTGGTGTAGACCACTGCCTCTCATTCATATTTTCCAAAGAACTTACCCAAGTTGAATACTCGCCAAATATACGAATGATTTTCCTTCCCTCACTCAATTCAACCCCTCATTTCGGCGGTAATTTTAGGTAATTGTATCATAATCTATATTATAGCGAAACAGACGTTCGTATCTTTTCATCTTAAACGGCTGACGTATATGCTGATTTCTCAAATTTGCCAAAACACGAGCAACAGAAGCCAAAAACAGACAAAAATATCTTTGTAGTCACTACGTCAAGTCTTTCAACGACCTAACTAACTCCCCCATACGGGAACTCGTTATCTCGGGAAGTGGATGTGGCAGCACTCATTCTTCAACTAAAACCCCGGTTAGTTGAAGAAAAAATTACTCAAACGGAAAGTCATATCCTTTATAGTTAAATATATTTCTGAATCCTATTTTCTCTGCAACTGCAATTGAAGGCTTGTTAGACTCCATACAATCCCAATACGGAATAATATTATTATCCAAACAATCTTCTACAAAAGTTGAAGCTACTCTTTGAGCTAACTTTTTACCTTGATGCTCTTCTAAAGTTTCAATATCTATACAGTGAACATTTTCAACTACAAACCCCGAAAAACACATACTTACAATTTCATTTTTGTAGACCATACAGTAACCAATGGCTTCTTTAAAGAACCTCTTAGATGGAGACCAAAACTCGGATATTTTTGAATGTAAAAATTCAATATTTTTAATTGAGTTATCACTGTTGTTATAAAGCGTTTCACTAATTTTAACAACACTATACCCTTGTTCAATAGGAAGCGCGTAGTTGCCTTTATAATCGTTTTTTTGTAACGTATAAACCCTCTGATTCCAACAACCTAAATTACGGTGTTCAAACACCTTTTCAATAATCTTATCCCACTTTTTATGATTACCAATACCCTCAAACCAAGCTAATCCAACCTTCCTTGCTTCTGGTATGATTACTGTATCAATAAAATGATTTAATTCGGTATTGAACCTTTCGTTTCTTTCATCTCCAATAAAGAAGAAACCATCGTTATTACCTAACCAGATAAGCCCAGTGGTAGGGGTATCAATATCATCTACAAAAATACGACCAGGATTTACTCCCTCGATTACTGCTTTAGCTTCTAATTGCCCTTGTTCATATAACAAACCTTTACACAAATGGAATTCAGACTTTTTTAATTCTGAGATCATAAGTTACCTCCTTAATCGTTCCAAATTAACCTAGCCTCTTAAAAACAACAATCTATTATTAAACAGCCTTGTCCAACATCCTCCTACCCCATTTAGTGTTGCGTCCACTTTTCATCTTGCCAAATACTCAAATCGCCACATGACACTAAAATTGTCGATCCAATCGAATCAAAAAGATTTTTAACCACGAGAGTTCACTGACAGCTTTTGTCAGCTTAAGACTGTTACAATAAAAGAGATAGCCTTTCACAACCAAATATTGGACTAAAAGCTTTCTACTCAATATTGAGGAGGAACCAATTATGAGCGTGAAGACGACATTACGCGGACTCAGCACTATCAGCTTTTGGGCTGCTGATCTGGCGGCAGCAAAACAGTGGTGCACAGAGCTGCTGGGCATCGAACCATACTTTGAACGACCAGGATATTTTGAGTTTCGCCTTGGTGATTTCCAACATGAATTGGGTGTAATAGATAGCCGCTACGCACCCAATAACTCGGCAACAAACCCAGCCGGAGCTATTGTGTATTGGCACGTCGATGATGTGACAGCAGTTTTCGAAAAGCTTCTGTCTATGGGAGCAACGAAGTATGAGGAACCTACAGAACGAAGTCCAGGGTTTATCACTGCTTCCGTGGTTGATCCTTTTGGGAATATCCTCGGCATTATGTACAATTTGCACTTTTTGGAGGTTCTAGATTCAACCAAAGATAGAATCAGAGGGATGATTGAATGACAATATACATTGCGTTGTTAAGAGGGATCAACGTCGGTGGACACAATAAAATCAAGATGGCTGATTTAAAAAGCATGTTTCAATCGATGGGCTTCGAACGAGTACAAACGTACATCCAAAGCGGTAATGTGCTGTTTGAATCAGAGGAAGATGCAGATTCACTTCGCAAACGAATAGAGCATGAAATTGAGAAGGTTTTTTCTATTTCGGTCACGGTTGTCATAAGAACATCCCAAGAGCTGGAACAAATTATTAAAAACTGTCCGTTCTCTGGGGAAGTGCTGAAAGAAGCACAAGCATCAACACAGGTAGAGACTTTTTACGTCTCGTTGTTGCTCAAATCTCCTACACAAGAAGGAATCGAACAACTTAAAGAATTTGCCTCTGAAATCGATGAATATCATGTTCAAGATCGGGAGGTTTATTTATTGCTCCGTGAAGGGGTACGTAATTCAAAGCTAGCGAATAATCTTTCTAAGTTGAATGTACCTTCTACTGTGCGAAATTGGAAAACCATTAACAAGCTACATGCTTTAGTAAAATCTATGGACGAATGAGAAGCAAAAATCCCCACTGGATTTTTGCATAAGCACTACTCTACATTTGGACTTTACCCTTGCGGTATCAAGGTCAGTTTCTTCGCTCAACTGAAAGAATTTTGTGAGACGAGCTGACAGGATGAAACTGCCCATTGTCAATCTTCACCTTTTTATCCACTGATGGAATGAGCTCTATGAGCTGATTACATCATGAAAAGGTTTTCCGTAGAATCATGCGAGAATAATGGTCTTTAAATGCTTTAGGGGGGATTTAGATGAAACAGGTATTGATTACAGGAGCAGCTGGGCGCATTGGCACGGTTTTGAGAACCCGTTTACGGGATGAATTCCGCTTGCGTCTTACCGATATCAATTCAATTCAAGACTTACAGCCTGATGAGGAGTTTATCCGCTTGGATCTAGCGGATACAGAAGGATTGGAAACCGCCATGCAAGGAATTGATACTGTAGTTCATTTGGGTGGAATTCCTGACGAAAGCGAGTTCTCCCGTATTCTTCAGGCGAATATTGCCGGTACATACAACGTTTTCGAAGCTGCCAGAAAGGCCAGCGTTCAGCGAGTTATTTTCGCCAGCAGCATACATGCCGTCGGATTTTATCCGCGGAATGAGACCATTGACTCTTCTGTCCTGCAACGTCCCGATACACTGTATGGCGTAAGTAAAGCATTTGGCGAAAACCTTGCGCGACTTTACTTCGACAAACACGGCGTAGAGTCTGTTTGCATTCGCATCTGTAGCTTTGAAGAACGCCCTCAAAACTTGCGCCACCTCAGCACCTGGCTCAGCTATGACGACGCGGTCCGGCTTTTTCGCCGCTGCATCCTGGCCGAATCGGTGGAATGTTCCATTTTGTACGGTGTATCTGACAATGAACGCTCATGGTTTGTCAACTCTGATGCTGAGCGATTGGGCTACGAACCCCGTGATAATGCCGAAGCATATGCCGCCGAAATCTCCGAATGTGACCTTCAAAACGCTGCTGACGACCCGCTGGAAGAACTGCTCATGGGTGGACCGTTTGTAGCAAGGGAATATGGTAAAGGACATCGTCTTTAGAAGCTCTTACCAATCCCCTTGAATGGAAAGCGTACGTAGGACCTCACCGAAAACACAAGTATTTTGCTCATCATGGCCACACCTGCAGCGGCATTTATCTCTCTACACGATGTGTTAAACTGAACAAGATATACATTTCAAAGACTACATAAAAAGCACGAGAGGATAGATTTCGATGAGTAATTGCTGCGAAACAACAATTAGTGAGTTGCGAACTCATTTACAATGTCCTAGTTGCCTGCAGACCGGAAAAGCAGTTCCCCTCATTACGCTCAAATCATTGCTGAAACCAACAGCCTTACAAACGATAGAGGCAGAATCGCCATATGTATTCTGTGCAACTCCATCTTGTGAAGTTGTCTATTTTAATCCTTCGCAGACCTTTGACAAAGAAAATCTCAAAGTACCTGTATTCCAAAAAGATGTGGGAATGGATGTACCTGTTTGTTATTGTTTTGATTGGACGAGAGAACGTCTGATTGATGCTGTTAAGGAAAGTCTTGATGCAATCGGTCACATCCGCAAGCAAATTCAGGCTAATCGTTGTGGTTGTGAAGTCAATAATCCACAAGGCGCTTGTTGTTTGGGTAATGTCAATTCATACATTCGTAAACTCGGCCAGAACTAAAACAAGAATTAACAAATTGAGCATGTATCCATTCATCGCGCCTTCTCCTGCCAATACATCGCTTAGATCGCAACCATGAACGAGTATGCGTGAGCGGAGACCACCGCATTGTCTCATACTTTTAACCTGGGCAACCGGTTCTTTCCCCCTGATGAGCCAAGGTGAGATTCTTGGATCGCGTTGGAAGGACGTTGCTCTCGACGTATCGAACTGCCAAACAGTTTCATTTGAAGCTCTTTCAAACTCACTTTCACTCACCCCTAGGCACACAAGTAATGTTGTGTAAAAAAACAATTTCCTATGTTGATAATAATCAAAGAAAAGTCGTTGAGATGGAACCATGGTATTCTAAGGATTTCTCCGAACTTCATTACATAGCTGATGTTTCATTTACAGAACCAGGCGTGCATAGTCTGCAAATTGTTGCTAAAGAAGGTACGATTACTGGTGCATTAGATTTCATTTTAGATGTTCAACCAAATTAATTTTCACTACCACCTTTTTTATGGTGGTGTTTTTTTGGCTACTTCCAGTTTTTGCAGGCGTTTTTCTAATCACATTAATAATCTATTTAATTGTGGCCGAAATCCGTGGAGATAAGTAATATTCATCAAACTACACAATGTGATAAATTTATCCATTTAATGTTATGCTTTGCATTTAGGAAAGGAGACTTCCTGAATGAACTTCGAAATTTTAGAAACTATATTTTTTATCGGAATACTGCTGATCATTACTACGCCGATCCTACTTGTTTATGCATTTTACCGTGAAAAGCAAAAGCTGTTTCACCTTGGAATTTCTCTAGTGTTTTTATCACTACTATATATCGTTTTCATTTGCTATTTTTTTGGGGATACAATTTGGTACCTCATCGAGATAATTTCCTCTGCACTTTAGAAGTATTTACTTAATGAGTATTGTGTGAGATTGTCCGTAAAAACCGAAACCTTGACGAGATCAAACTTCTACTGATAGATTTTTTGGCTGCTTACGAGGTATCTGGTAACCCTATTGTCGATGTAAAAGTTGAACAGCTTGCAGGGTGACTTACCTAAATACCGTTTTGTTAAGCAACCCAATGATAGACAAGAGCTCCAGTCCTCAGCATGTACATTTTGCTCCCCCATTTCCCACCAAATACTGTTGAGTATTGTTCTAAAAAACATATCATGTAGTTTAAACATCAAATAGGTGATTGAATTGAAGAAATATTATCTGTCATGTTTGTGGCTATCCAGAACTGAAATCTTCTCCTTGGGGCTTTGATGGTTCCACTCCAATGTGGGACGTCTGCCCCTGCTGTGGTATTGAATTTGGATATGAAGACATTTCCATGTCCTTGTACTCAAAGTTTCAAAGAAACATACTTGAAAATGACGATATCAGTTGGTTTGACCCCAAACTAAGACCTGCCAATTGGTCGTTCAAGGCTCAATTCGAAAACATAAAAGCAATTAACAACCAGTTACTCCCTCCATACTTACGTCAATAACTATTGTGATAAGAATCAAAATTAACCCCTGATCTTCTCGAAACTGCCAAAGCGGCATTGTGGTAAAATGGTGAGAAGTTTTGATGTATGTGAGGAGGTTAATTTATGTTCCGTAATAAAAAGTATTGGATTTTACTCCCTCCTTTTTTGGTCATTGTAGTAATACTGGCTTTTTCGTTACCACCAAAACAAAGACCATTTACATTGCTCGTCGTATTAGTATTCTGGGTAGTGTATTATCTCTGGGATTCTTTCGACAAAAATAATAAATCAAACAAAAAACGATAATTTCACCGTCGCTTTGGATGCACAATACACAATTTGTTAATTTGATTTAAACTTTATTGATTTGATTACGTCGTACTAAATACTAGTAAGTTTATAAACCTTGGAGGATTGACTCTTAATGGAAAATCAATTTTTTGTTGGTTGGGGAACTCTATCGCTTATCAATGCTGGACTAGCTCAAGGTAAAAACCGCAGTGGTCTTAACTGGTTCTTCCTTTCATTATTTCTTGGTCCAATCGCGACACTAATTATTGTTGTTTGGGATAAGCTGCCCGAAAAACAAGACTTATCAAAATGAGCATTACTGTAGTGCTTAGTTAACAATAAATTTGAAAATAAAGGACTACATGCTTTACGCGAAAGTTCTTTTATATACTATTTTTGCATACTCGTGTAAGAATTACTATTTGTTGATTTACTTACGGAGGTCGCCTGGTAAGAGAGGGAATCGGTTGTTTTTCGAGAATATCTTTTAAAGCAATGTATCCCTTTACACAATGTGGACTTTCCTCTATGGATGAAGTTCTGATGAGCATTTGGGAACATTGTTTTATTTTTTATAGAGGAAAGATGGTACTGTGAGCAGAATAAATATATCGCCATTGTACCTCTGTATGAAACGTGGGTTATTTTATAAGCTTTAGATGATAGTTTGGGGACGTTGGTATTAAAGCAGGAATAGCCTTGATTGTTAGAGAATGAATAAACTGTGCAGTGACCTTTTACGGTTTTTCCTACCACAATTGGATTGGGGCTGGTTAATCTAGACCTCTGAGATTAAAGTGGGGCACTCCACCTTATCCGCGCTGCACATATTAGAAAAGATACGATAACCCGTCACTTGACGGGTTATTTTTGTTAAAAGCAGCAATTTTATTCCAAATGTTGTATCTGTATAAAGACTAGATTAAAGAATAAAGTTCTTAATCTATTTGAATAGCAGTTGAAACTCTTTGAGTGTTTGGGGCTATGTCACATAGACCTCTGGACAAAATATGGGGATCATAACCTGGCGCTATAATTCTAACATGCTACATTGGGCAAACAGCTCTCACAGTAACTTGGATAGTCAGGTATATACATACTGCTAGAATATACAGGAGAAAACTTACATGAATGAAAACCTTTTGACGCAATTCATTGTTGTACATGATGAAGTCCATACAAAGACAGAAGAAAGACTGTTTTACCCCATTTATTCAGGAATCGATATTGGAGCCGATTTTCATGTGGCTTCCTGCATCATACCTGAGCATTTTCGTGACGGGAAATGGAAAAGGGCTAAAACAATGAAATTCAATGCGGATAGTGTTGGTATTTCAGATTTTTTGGGCGCACTCCGAGCGATTCAAGAACAACTAGGACTAAAACCAGCAGACTTTTTTATGCTGATGGAGCCAACAGGTGGTCATTATTCATTTTTACTCCAACAGGTACTCATAACCGAAGGTTATTCATTACATATGGTCGAAAATTCCGCCGTAAAAAGGTTCCGTGAGGAAACTCTAGGGATTCAGGAGAAATCAGATGCGATCGATGCTAGAATTATGGCTTATATGGGATGGCACAAATCGCTTCATCCTGACATGAAATCGGTACGTTTGGCAACTCCTGTCTCGCTGGCTCAGTCGATTGTACGCACCTTAATGCGAGATCGTTGGCTTACGACGACTACATTGACACGTCGAAAAAATCAAGTTCAGCAGCTATTCCAAATCACTCATCCGGACCTAAAACGTGCATTTAAAAAGTTGGGTACCCCTCTGTTTTACGCTTGGCACAGATGTATCCAACCGCATTAGATATGAAGCATTTATCAGAAGAGGAGCTGCGACAAGCCATTATTAAATGTGGTGCTAAGCCAATTGCTAAGAAAGCAGCAAATACATTGGCTTCCGTTCTCCCCCATTCTGTCGCCATTCAAGTAAGCCATATTACAGATAGACAAAATTGGCTTATCCAAGAAGCGCTTAGATTAGAAGACAGCTTAAAAAATATTGACGAGAATATTCACAATCTATTGCATGGAAATCCCGAAAAGGGTATGTCCCCCCATCCATATACTGAACTACTTTACTCTTTACCAGTTATGGGCGATGGATGGGCTTGCACATTGATTGGTGTCATTGGTGATATTGAACGTTTTAGTACCTATAAAGAATTTAAAAAGTACCTCGGCGTTTCAGCAGAAAATAAACAATCAGGGACCTCTGTTAAAGGCACACATCAAACTAACAGCGGGGTTCGAGATTCACGTAGGGTATTGTTTCAAATGGCTCTAGTACTCATTTCTCGAAGATCGGGACCGAATGTATTTGCGTCCTACTACGAGCGTCTGGTTGAACGTCAAATGGCAAAGAGAAAAGCGATAGGACATATGTGCGGGAAGGTAGCTAAAATTATCTACAGCATTCTTAAATCCGGTATGCGCTATGATCCCAGAAAGCACGCACTTGCGTGCGGTATTCCTTGGGCTGACGAATACAACAATAAAGCTGAAGAGGTTGATATTGAGCCATTTGAGGAAGAAGCAATGATACTTGCCGGCGGCTATGACGAAAAGATTGATGACAATGGGCATGAGATTGATTAGCTGTTGATTCCATTATTGTACATTATCAATGCATATGACTGTTGAAAGAACATTACAGAGAGGCATAAACTAAGAATATCTCGTTGCAAGGAAGTGATTGGTATGGAAAATTCAAATAAAAACACTACAGCTAATAGCACTGTGGACACCATGAAAGAAGCAATTGGTGTAGGTGAATCATATCACTTCTGGCTGGATGCAGAGGAAGATGTATATGATCAAAAGTACAATAAATTAGAGTCGGAGTTTTAACAGCTTTATGATTACAACTGCTTCCCTCCAGTAGGAGAGTATTCAGAGATTAGAGAAAATCCCCTTTCGTAAGAAGGGGACTTTTCATGCCTCGTACATTAGATAGTTACATCCCGCGTGCGGAGAAAGTTACTCCCCT
>Ga0055532_1000506_pt1 | contig 17054 bp, 9 predicted proteins | sample AraplaCol_mLB_r2_FD_54990 | JGI IMG/M metagenome (GOLD analysis project Ga0055532, IMG submission 54990) | Arabidopsis root microbial communities from North Carolina, USA - plate scrape CL_Col_mLB_r2 | ecosystem: Host-associated > Plants > Roots > Endosphere | place: USA: North Carolina...
GGAAACAGCGCGTAGCTCTGGAACACCATCGCGACGCCGCGCTCGGCGGCCGGCACGTCGTCGACGCGGCGGCCGTCGATCGACAGCTCGCCCGCGCTCAGGTCCTCGAGCCCGGCGATCATCCGCAGCAACGTCGACTTCCCGCATCCGGACGGCCCGAGGAACACGCAGAACTCGTGCGCGCCGATCTCCAGATCGACGTCGCGAATGACCGGCGCGTGATCGCCATAGGCTTTCTGCACGCGTCGCATCGAGATGCTCGCCATTGTCTCCGCTCCATGTTTTAATGCGCCATCATCGGTGATTAAGCGCTTAATCATCGCGATCAAAAAAAGAGGCGATGCGATCGCGGCCGAGTCGCGCCCGTCGGTCGGGCGGCAGGGTGTGCGGCGATAGTGCGCCGCTTCGGTAAGCGAAGCAAATACTGGATAGACGTCTCATATAGTGAGCAATCGATGGCAACCCTGGATGAAGTGGCGCGCCGCGCCGGCGTGACGGCCGCGACCGTGTCGAACGTGCTGCGCGAGCGCGGCCGGGTGGGCGAGGCGACGCGTGCGCGGGTGCTGGAAGCCGTGGAGGCGCTCGGGTATCGGCCGCATCTCGCGGCGCGTGCGCTGGCGGAAGGGCGCGCGCCGACGGTCGCGCTCATGGTGTCGAGCATCGCGAACCCGTTCTACCCGGAGTTCGCGCTGGCGGTCGAGCGCGCGGTGCGCCGCAATGGGCAGTTCCTGATCGTCTGCAATACGAATGAAGATCCGCTGCAAGGGCGTGCGTATCTCGACCAGATTGCCGGCACGATCTCCGAAGGGATTCTCGTGACCAACGCGAACCTGCATCTGCCCGATCTGCTCGACGTGGCGGCGCGCGGTGTGCCGGTCGTGCTGTGCCTGTGGGAGCGGCCGGAGGCGCCGCCCGACGGATTGCCGTGCGTGGCGATCGATTTTCGGGAGGCGGGGCGGATCGCGACGCGGCACTTGCTCGAGCTGGGCCACGAGCGGATCGGCGTGATCGTCGGCGGGTCGGCGAGCGGCGTGCAGGCGGCGCGCTATGACGGCTTCGTCGACGTGATGCGTGAAGCCGGGCTCGATGCGTCGATCGTCGCGGCGGAACCCGATTCGATCGAAGGCGGCGTGCGCGCGGCGGGGCGGCTGCTCGACGCGCATCCGCGGCTGACCGCGCTGGTCGCGACCAACGACCTGCCGGCGATCGGGGCGATGCATGCGGCGGCCGATCGCGGCAGGCGTGTGCCGGACGATCTGTCGATCGTCGGGATCACCGACATTCACCTGGCCAGCGACACGCGCCCCACGCTGACGACCGTTGCGATCCCGACCGCCGAGGCCGCGGGGCTCGCGGTCGAATTGCTCAATGCGCTACGCGACGCGGGCGAGCGCAGCAGCGCTGCGTCGCGCGTGCGGATCGCGTCGCTGCCGAAACTGGTGGTGCGCGGGACGACCGGCCGCGCGCCCGGCGGGAGCGCGACGCGGTCGATTTGATGTATCGATGTGTTGAACGTCGCGACGGAGGTTGCCGCCGCGATCGGCGCGACCCGACAAGACCCGACAAGACCCGACAAGACCCGACAAGACCCGACAAGACCCGACAAGACCCGACAAGACCCGACAAGACCCGACAAGACCGGCCCGGCCCGCGCGCGGTGCAGCAGGCGGCACACGCAGCACCGGCTTCAATCGCCTTCGACGAGCCCCGTCACGATGCGCCTGGCCGATTCGAGATGCACGACCGTCATCGACCGAGCGGCACGCGCATTGCGTTCGCGGCACGCCTGCAGGATCTCCTCGTGCTCGACCTGGAATGACGGCGTATCGGCGAGCAGCGTGGCCTGCAGGCGCTCGTACCGTTCGACCTGGCTGCGCAGCTCCGCGATCGTCTTCAATTGCCGTGCGTTGCCGCAGCACGAATACAGCAACGCATGGAATTCGCGGTTCAGTTCGCCCTGCCGGCGCGGCACGGCCGCATCGCCGAGCAGGCGATGGACGAGTTCGGCACGCGCGAGCGTCTCGTCGTCGAGCCGCTTCACGCTTCGGTAGATCGCGTCGCCTTCGAGCAGCACGCGCAGGTCGTAGATTTCCTGCACGTCCGAGGCGCCCAGCATGCGCACGACGGCGCCGCGATTCCTGAAGATGTCCAGCAACCCTTCGCGCTCCAGGCGCTGGATGGCCTCGCGCATCGGAATCCGGCTGATGCCGAACCGGTCGGCGAGGTCGCGCTCGACGAGCCGCTCGCCCGCTTCGAGCTCGCCGTTGATGATCATGTCGCGCAACGAGGCGGCGACCGCGTCCGCCGTGGAATCGAGTTTGGCTTCCATGCCTGTGTGTTCCGTTAATTTGGAATAATGGTATACCAAATGAAAATCCGATGCCAAAATGGCGAACGCAGGCGGGCTCCGTACGACGAAATCCGGCCCGGTCGAAGCAACCCACATCAATGGAGAGCGAGATGGCATCTGGCGAACACAAGTATCGCGTCGCAGTCGCGTGGACGGGCAATCGCGGCACCGGCACGTCGGGGTATCGCGAATACGGCCGCGATCATGTGATCCGGGCCGGTTCCAAGCCGGAAATTCCCGGTTCGTCGGACCCGGCGTTTCGGGGCGACGCGTCGCGCTGGAACCCCGAAGACCTATTGCTGGCGTCGGCATCGGCGTGTCACAAGCTGTGGTACCTGCACCTGTGCTCCGAAGCGGGCATTCGCGTGCTCGCTTATGTCGACGACGCGGAAGGCACGATGGTCGACCGTGACGAGCCGGGCCGCTTCACGGAAATCGTGCTGCGCCCGCACGTGACCATTCAGGCGGGCGACGATCGCGAGCGGGCGGAACATCTGCATCATGACGCGCACGCGAAGTGCTATATCGCGAACTCGGTCAATTTTCCGATCCGCTGCGAGCCCACGATCGAATTCGCCGCGGCGTGACGCCGACACCCGCCGGACGAAATCGACGATGAAGCTTTTCTACTACCCCGGCAACGCCAGCATGGCGCCGCACTTCGTGCTCGAGGAAATCGGCCGGCCGTTCAAGCTTGAATACGTCGACCGCACGCATGATCGGCACAAGTCGCCGGACTACCTCGCGCTCAATCCGAACGGGCTCATTCCGGTACTGATCGACGGCGACCTGGTGCTGTACGAGGCCGCGGCCATTTGTTTGCATCTCGCCGATGCGCATCCGGAGCAGCGGCTGGCGCCCGAGCTCGGCACCCCGGAACGGGCGCAGTGGTTACCGCAGCGACTCGTGCGCCCGGCGATCCAGCGCGCGATGAAATTCGATTCGCCGTTGTTCCGGAGTGCGTACAGGTGGATATACGAAAGGTCCGCTTGAAATCGATCTGGTCTGGCCGACGGATTCTTTGAGAAACCGATTGGGGATGTCCGATTCCATGTCAATCAGACGAGACTGAAATTCGGAATTTGTGGTTTCCATTCAACGGCTTGGCATTTGTTGACAGTTGCCTTTCGATCGGCTCGGTAAGATCGCGTTCCATAACCAAACGAACGGACGCGGGCCGCGTCGACCAGAATGAATAAGAATGCGCACCGTCTGGTGTTTTCCAGGCTTCGGGGTATGGTGGTGGCCGTCGCGGAGACAGCGACAGCTGAAGGGAAATCCGCAACAGGCGAAGCTCGCGCGCGGCGGCGGTCGTCGACGTCCGGCGCTCGCGTCCTGGTGGCGGGCGTCGCCGCACTCGGCATGCTACCCACCCTGTCCGATGCGCAGATCATCCCGACGCCCGGCACCAGCACGCAGGTGATCCAGACGCCGAACGGCTTGCCCCAAGTCAACGTGGCCAAGCCTTCGGGGGCCGGCGTGTCGGTCAACACCTACAACCAGTTCGATATCCAAAAGGCTGGCGCGATCCTGAACAACTCCGCCACGATGGTTCAGACGCAGCAGGCGGGCTGGATCAACGGCAACCCGAATTACGGAGCCGGGCAGGTCGCGCGGATCATCGTCAACCAGGTCAACAGCCCGAACCCATCTCAAATTCGCGGCGCCTTGGAGATCGCAGGCACTCGCGCAGAGCTGGTCATCGCTAACCCGTCCGGGATTTTAGTGGATGGTGGAACCTTCCTGAATACCAGTCGCGCGACCTTGACGACTGGCGTGCCGTTCTACGGCGCCGATGGTTCGCTCGCCGGTTACAAGGTCGACCGTGGGCTTGTGACTGTCTCGGGCGCGGGCCTGAACGCTACCGGCACCGATCAGGTGGACCTTATCGCTCGCGCTGTACAGGTCAATTCCGCTATCTATGCGAAGAACCTGAACGTGATCGCAGGTGCCACCCAGGTCAACCACAACACGCTTGCCGCGACGCCGATCGACGGCGACGGCTCCGCTCCGGCGGTCGCGATCGACGTGAGCCAGCTGGGTGGTATGTATGCCAATCGGATCGTCCTTGCATCGAACGAGTTTGGTGTGGGGGTCGCCAACGCCGGCACCATCGCTGCGCAGGCAGGCGACCTGACGTTGCAGTCGAACGGCCGGCTCGTGCTCACGGGCAAGACTACGGCAAGCGGCAACATGGCGCTGTCGGCCTCGGGTGGTATCCAGAACAGCGGCACAACGTACGCGCAGCAATCGCTCTCGGCCAATACGAGCGCCGATCTCATGAATACCGGCACGCTCGCGGCGCAGCAGAATACGGCAGTGAATGCCGGGAGCGTCAACTCGACCGGCACGCTCGGCGCCGGCGTGAACAATGACGGCACCGTCGCACACAGCGGCGACTTGAACCTGACGGCGTCGGGCCTATTGACCGCGACCGGCCGGAATGTGGCGGGCGGCAATGCATCGCTGACGGGCGGCAGCATGAATCTCGCCGGCAGCCAGACAGCGGCGAACGGCAATCTGTCGCTGAACGCGACGGTCGGCGACGTGAACCTCTCGAACGCGACGACGAGCGCGCAAGGCGCCATTCAGGCGAACGCATCGGGCACCGTGATCAACGACCACGGCAACCTGTCGAGCGGCGACAGCACGACGCTGACCGGTGGCAATCTGTCGAATCAGGGCGGCGAGATCTCGTCGCAGGGTCCGTTGTCGGTGAATGTCGCCGGCCAGATCGCCAACCAGTCCGGCGGACTGGTATCCGAAAGTACGGCGGACGTGCGTGGTGGCGCCATCGCAAACAACCAGGGCACCGTTCAAAGCGCGGCCGGCATGACGGTGGCCGGCGCGTCGCTGGACAACTCGGCCGGCCGGATCACGTCGCTTAACGGCGACGGCCTGTCGGTGATGACCACCGGTCAATTGACCAATGCGGCGGGCACGACCGCGAACGGCGCGCACGGCGGCGTTATCGGCGGCAACGGCGATGTGTCGGTCCAAGGCGCAAACGTTGTCAATCGTGGCGCGATCACCTCCAATGCGAATCTGCGGGTATCGGGCCAGTCGGTCGACAACGGCAGTGGCACGCTGCAGGCGGCGCAAAAGGTGGTTGTCGACGCGGGCGCGCGCCTGGTCAACAACGGCGGCTCGATCGTCGGTCTGACGGCCGCGCTGACCGGCACGACCCTCGACAACAGCGCGGGAGACGTTCAGGCCGTCCAGCTTTCGCTGACTGCAACCGACCTCGTGAACCACGGTGGCACGATCACGCAGACGGGCGCCGGCCCGATGGCCGTCAATGTGTCGCGTACGCTCGACAATTCCAAAGGCGGCACGCTGCAAACCAACAGCACCGACCTGGCGCTCACCCCCACCGCACTCGTGAATGACGGCGGCACGATCACGCATGCCGGCAACGGCACAGTGACGCTCGGAGGCGGCTCGGGCTCGATATCGAACGTAGGCGGTTCGATCGCGAGCAACGGACGCGTCGCCGCCCAAACCGGCGCGCTAAATAACGCGGCGGGCTCGATCAACGCGCAGAGCGGACTGACGGCAACCGTTGCCGGCACGCTGAACAATGCGAGCGGCAAGCTGTTGTCGAATACGGATCTGAGCGTCACCAGTGGCATGCTGACGAACGATGGCGGCCAGATCGGTGCGGGTACGAATGCGACAATCCACTCAGGCTCGATGACGAACCAGGGCGGTTCGATCGTCGCGCCGAGCCTGTCGATCACAGCCGCGTCGACGCTCGACAACAGTGGCGGCAAGCTCGAAGCCAATCAGCTTGCGCTCACGGCCGCAAACCTCGTCAACCACGGCGGCACGATTACGCAGTATGGGTCGTCAACGATGGGCATGAATGTCAGCGGCACGCTCGACAACTCGGCCGCTGGCGTGATCCAGACAAACAGTACGGATCTGACGCTCAAGCCCGCCGAGCTGAACAACGCGGGTGGCACCATCACACATGCCGGCACGGGTACCCTGACGATCGCGCCGGGCAATGGCTCGAGCGCGCTGAACAACGCGTCGGGCACCATCGTGACGAAGGGGCAAGCCATCGTCAACGCGGCCGCCTGGAACAACGCGAGCGGTATCCTCGCCGCGCAACGCGGCATCAACGCGACCATTGCAGGCGACGTGAACAACGCGCAGGGCCTGCTGCGATCGGACGCGTCGCTGTCGTTGAAGAGCGGCGGTGCCCTGTCGAACCAAGGCGGCCACGTCCAGGCCGGACAATCTACTGCTGGTGACACCAGCACACTCGACATTCAATCGGCTTCGATCGACAACGCGGATGGCGCCATTGTCGACCTCGGTGCGGGCAAGATGACGGTGCAAGGCGACAACCAGGTCGCGAACAGTCATGCCGGCGGTGTGTCCGGCATGGGTGCGATTACCGGTAACGGCGACGTGACGGTCAGCGCGGCATCGATCAGCAATACGCAGGGCGGTCAGCTCAGTGGTGCATCGCTGCATGTCCAGGGGAACTCGCTCGACAACAGCGGCGGCATCATCGGTAACGTCACGAATTCGAACGGCAACGTGAACGTTACGACGACCGGCGCGGTCACGAACACGAACGGCCAGATCGGCTCGACGCACGACCTGTCGGTCGCAGCGGCCACGCTGCAAGGTGGCGGAACATACAGCGCGGCGCACGACGCCAACGTGAACCTGCAGGGCGACTACACGGCGGCATCCGACACGCAGTTCAACGTCGGTCACGATCTCGCCTTCACGCTGCCCGGCACCTTTACGAACAACGCGAACCTGCAGTCGGTCAACAACCTGAGCGTCAATGCGGGCAACATCGTCAACGCGGGCGCCCTGACGGCCGGCGGCTTGCTGCGTACGCAGTCGACCGATTTGACCAACACGGGGGCGCTGGTCGGCGCCAGCGTATCGCTCAACGCGACGAATACGATCTCGAACCTTGGACCGACCGCGCTGATCGGCGGATCGGACAGCAACGGTACGCTCGAAATCCTCGCGCATGACATCGAAAACCGCGACGACACGACGGCCACCGACTCGATGGCGACGACGGCCATCTTCGGGATGGGCAAGGTCGTGCTGGCGGGCGGCAGGGACGCGAGTGGCAACTACACGAACGCAGCGTTGGTCAACAACGTGTCTGCCTTGATCCAGTCCGGCGGCGACATGGATTTGCATGCCGACAAGGTGACAAGCACGCGCCGCGTGATGAAAACTTCCACCAGCCAGATCGATCCGGCTTCTCTCGCGCAGTTCGGCATTCCGATCAGCGGACGCACGGGCCAGGTCGGCGTGAAGGATCCGTACAGCATCGGCGGCGTCTACACCGAGCCGCCTCACGGCGGTCAGTGGAACAGCACGTATCAGTTCACGACCTACTATGCGGACAGCGCGACGGCGACGACCGTAACGGACATCAGCCCGGCCGCCCAGATCGTGTCGGGCGGCAAGATCGACGCCTCTTCGGTCGGTACGCTGCAGAACTACTGGAGCAACATCGCGGCGGTCGGCGACATCAAGATGCCAGCCCGCTACGATGCCGACGGCTGGGCGGCGTCCGGTCAGAAACTGCCGGGCGTGTCGGTTTCCTACTCGGGGCAATATCACTACAACAATTACGACAATTCCGAATATGACTGGAAGCTTCCGTTCGGCAATGCGCCGTTTGTCGGCTCTCGGCCGGGTGGCTACACGCAGGCGGCGCCAGCATCGATCAAAGACTACAAGCTGCCGCGTTACGATGCGACGTTGAATTCGAACGGCACGATTTCCGGTACTGGAGTGAGTGTCAACAACTCGGCGGGCAACGCATCGATCCCGTCGCTCGGCCTGCTGCCGGGACAGTCGGTGCCGGGTCTCACGCCTACCAATCTGAGTGGGAACGCGAGCGGTGCTAAATCGGGGGCATCGTCCGTGCACGGTGGTGCGCCCGCGCCGGTCGACCCGATCATCGCCAGCGCGACGGCGCTGAACGTGCTGAACAATCTCGCCATTCCGCAGGGCGGATTGTTCAAGCCGACTACCGCGCCGAACGCGAGCTATGTGATCGAGACGAACCCTGCGTTCACGAACCAGAAGAATTTCATTTCGAGCGACTACTTCTTCGGCCAGCTCGGCGTCGATCTCACGCACATCCCCAAGCGCCTCGGCGACGGTTTCTACGAGCAGCAGCTTGTGCGCAACGAAGTCACGTCGTTGACCGGCAAGGCGGTACTCGGGCCGTACGCCGACCTGGAGACGATGTACCAGTCGTTGATGGCGGCCGGTGCGAGCCTGTCGAAATCGCTCGATCTTCCGATCGGCGCGAGCCTGTCTGCCGATCAGGTATCAAAGCTGACCAGCAACGTAATCATGATGGAAACGCGTGTGGTCGACGGTCAGTCGGTGTTGGTGCCCGTCGTGTATCTCGCGAAGGCCAGCCAGCAGAACATCGACGGCCCGCTGATCAGCGCAACGAACATCGATTTCCAGAACGCGCAGTCGTTCACGAACAGTGGCACGATCAAGGCGGACAATACGCTGGCAATCCAGGGCAAGCAGATCGACAACGCATTCGGCGCGCTGCAAAGCGGTGGGCTGATGTCGCTGAAGACAGAGAACAACATCGATCTGACGTCGGCGAACGTGAAGGCGGGCAGCCTTCAGCTTGATGCCGGCAAGGACTTGATTCTCGACACGGCGACGAAGACGAATACGCGCGTGAGTCGGGACGGCGCGACGAGTGTAGTGACGACGCTCGGGCCGACCGCCAAGCTGGAGGTCGCGGGTGACGCGTCGCTCGTCACCGGCGGCAACTTCCAGCAGAACGCGGGCAATCTGTCGGTAGGCGGCAACCTCGGGATGAACGTCGGCGGCAACTGGGATCTCGGTGCGGTGCAGACGGGCGAGCACAAGATCGTGCAACGCGCCAACGGCGTATCGAACACCGACATCAACACGGTCACCGGCAGCTCGGTGAAGGTTGGTGGGCAGTCGAGCATTGGCGTGGGCGGTGACTTGACGGCCAAGGGCGCGCAGATCGACCTCGGCCAGGGCGGGACGATCGCCGCCAAGGGCAACGTGACGCTCGGCGCGGCGAGCGCGACGTCGACGGTCGACAGCAACAGTTCAGGCAGTGATAGTCACGGCAGCTACGCGGAAACGCTGCATACATCCGATCAGGCGCTGACCGGCACGACGCTCAAGGGCGGCGATACCGTTACGCTGGCGTCAGGCAAGGATCTTACAATCAGCGGTAGCACGATCAGCCTGGATAAAGGTAATGCGAACCTGCTGGCGGCCGGCGATGTGAATATCGGCACCGCAACCGAAACGCACGAGTTGAACTCTCACGAAACGCATAGCCACAGCAATGTTGTCAGCGGAGCGAAGATCGCGAGCGGGATCGACCAGACGGCGACCTATAGCCAAGGCAGCACGGTGTCGGCCGACGGCGTCAACATCGTCAGCAACCGCGACATCAACGTGACGGGCAGCAACGTCGTTGGTACGGACGACGTCACCTTGCAGGCGAAGCGCGACGTCAACGTCACGACCTCACAAGACACGACTCAATCGTCCAGCTATTTCGACAAGAAGGAGTCGGGTCTGCTCACGAATGGTGGTTTGTCTGTGACAGTGGGCTCACGCTCGGCCGCGCAGCAAGACCAAAGCAGTTCCGTGACGAACAAAGGGAGTGTGATCGGGTCATCGCAGGGCAATGTGACGATCCAGGCAGGGAAGGATGCGTCGATTGCGGGCAGTACGGTTGTTGCGGGCCAGGATGTCGGCATCACGGCACAGAACGTGACCGTAAATGCTGCATACGATACCTACAAGGACGCGCAGTCTCAGCAGTTCAGCCAATCGGGTTTGAGCGTCGGATTGGGTGGCGGCCTGGTTGGACTCGGACAGTCGATGGCAGGTGCGGTCCGCCAAGGCCAGCAGTCGGGTGACTCGCGTCTCGTGGCAGTGCAGGCGGTGGCGGCCGCCGAGCAGGCTTACCAGAACCGCGGTGGGATCAAGGACGCGGCCAATGCCCTGTCGAACGGCAACGTAAGCGAGGCTGCCAAGGGTGTTCAGGTACAGCTCAGCATCGGATCGAGCCATAGCAGCAGCAATGCGACGACATCGATCTCGAGCGCGAAAGGTTCGTCGATCATCGGCAACGGCAACGTCTCCATTACTGCGACCGGCGCGCCGGACGCGGACGGAAATGTTCAGGCAGGTACCGGCAACATCGCGATGACCGGAGCGTCGGTACTCGGCAAGAATGTTGCTCTCGACGCCAACCACGCGATCACGCTGCAAAGCGCGCAGAGCACCGATCAGAGCACGAGCTCGAACAGTTCGACTGGCTGGAATGCGGGCGTCGCGATCGGCGTGGGCAAGAACACGGGCATCAGCGTCTTTGCGAATGGCTCGAATTCGCATGGCCAGGGCAACGGCGACAGCGTGACGCAAACCAACACGACGGTGGCGGCCGGCAACTCGCTGACGATGATGTCGGGCGGCGACACGACGCTGTCGGGCGCCAAGGTGTCTGGCGACAAGGTCAAGGTAGATGTCGGCGGAGACCTGACGATGACGAGCCTTCAGGATACGTCGAACTACAGCAGCAACCAGCACAACACGGGCGTCAGTGGCAGCTTTACGTTCGGCTATGGTGGTGGCGTTGACGCGTCGATCGGCCATACCAGTATCGACGCGAACTATGCGTCGGCGAACCAGCAAACTGGCATCGTGGCAGGCAAGGGAGGGTTCGATGTCAACGTGACGGGCCATACGCAGCTCAATGGCGCGCAGATCGCGAGCGCGGCGCCGGCCGACAACAATACGCTGACGACCGGCAGCCTCGGATTTACCGACATCCAGAACAAGATGTCGTATTCGGGCTCGTCGGAAGGTTTTTCGACGTCGGGCGGTCCGAGCTTCGCGCAGACGAGCGATAGCGCAAGCGGCGTCACGCACGCGGCGGTGAGCCCGGCGAAGATTGTCGTGAAATCGGATGAGCAGAACGGCACGGACAGCACGTCCGGCCTGTCGCGTGACACGACGAACGCGAACCAGACGGTGGAGAACACGTTCAACCTGCAGAAGGTCCAGAACAATATGGCCTTCGCCCAGGCGTTCGGCAAGGTCGCGACTTTCGCGGTGGCGGAAGCGGCGACGCAGCTGGAAAACAGCAGCCCGCAGATGAAGGCGGTGTTCGGCGAAGGCGGTGCAGGTCGTGACGCGCTGCACGCCGCAGTGGCGGCGATCGGGGCAGCGCTGTCGGGTGGGAACATCGGTGGAGCGGTCGCGGGTTCGCTGGCCGGAGACGTGTTGCAGTCGCTGGCGCAGCCTATCATCGATCAGACCGTGAGCCAGTTGCCGCTGAGCGCACAAGCCGCCGCGCGGAATGCGCTGAACGAGATCGTGGCGACGGCGGGCGGTGCGGCGGCTGGCGCTGTCGCAGGTGGCGGTTCATACGGTGCGCTGGCCGGTGCAGGTTCGGCCGTCAACAACGAGCTTTACAATCGGCAGCTTCACGTAGAAGAGGTGAAGGTTGTCGAGCAGCTCGCAAAGGAAAAAGCGCAGGCGGTATGCCGTGGCGATTCCAGTTGCGTGGCGAAGGCAACGACCTACTGGACCGACATGCTCGAGCGCGCGGCGAAGGGAATGGTCGACGACACCGCCAACAAGGAAAACATGGCGTATCTCCAGACGCTGATCCAGACGGCTAACAATCCGACCAGCGAAGGTGCAATGGGCGGCCTCAGTTCCTACCTGGCGAACCTTCAGACCGCGCAAGATATGTTGTCGCAGTATATGGGCAAGCCGATTCTGGTCCGCGGCACGCCGATCATCTCCGACGGTTCGGCTCAGACGTATTTCAGTGCGACACCGGAGCAACGTTCCAATCAAAGCCTCAATGCGATATTGGGCTCGCTGCCTGGCTCGATCGTGCCGGGTGCGAGCCAACGCGATCAGAATCGAGTGGATTCCTTCGCGACGCAAAACGGCTCCGTGAAACCCGATTACACGATCGAGGAAACAGTCATCGGCGGTATCCTTACCAACAAAATCGCGTCGACAGCCGCGCGCGTGGGCGAGTCGATTGATGTTTGGTTGGCGGGGCCGGTGAATCCGACGGGCAAAGGGTTCATCAGCACCGGCAAGGTGACGATGGAGAGCATGCCGGTGAAATTGAATACCGCAGAACAAGGCGTGCTGTCACAACTCGACCAGCTGCCGTCCAAGGATTTGCAGGGACAGGCCCGTGAATATGTGGCGAACAACTACTTCGTACGGAATGGCTTTACGCCGCTTGATGGGAAGTGTGGGGCCAATTGCTTTGACGGCGTCTACATCAAGGGCGACACTGTCTACGTCAATGAAGTAAAGCCGTTGAACAAATCTGGCTCGATTAACTTAAATCCTGAAAACCCGGCGACCGGACTTCCGACTCAGCAAACGGATAATTGGGTGGAATACGCCATTAAACGTCTGAAAGACACCGAGGACCCGCAATTCGTTAACACGGCAACTGTTATAGAGCAAGCCATGAAGAAAGGAAAGCTAGTGAAGTTGGTTTCCGGAGTTGACTCCAATGGAATGGTTATTGTAAAGATTCCCCGGAATTAACCATGACAAATCGAACAGCATTGGATAAATTGGCGAATTTTGTTCAAATTGAGAGAAATGGAATTCCCGAGCTTGTTCATGATGCGATATATCGACGAAATAAAGTTCGCCTTGGCATTGTTTACAATGCATTGGCAAGTCGTGCGCGAGCACAGGCAGTTTTTGATTATTTTTCCGATAGAAATATCGCTGCGAGCAAGCAAAATTTTTATCTATCGTCAAAGTTATCCATAGCGAGTTGCGATTTGGATGGAGGTGCTAGTTTCACCACAGGACTTGAGATGCTCTGTGCGATCTTGTCTGATAACGAAAGTGTTATTGAGGCAGCGGCGCGTATGGAAACGTCGACGCTGTTGAATGGAAGAAATGATCCAAAATCGGCGGCAGCGTTTCAATACAGATTCCAGCTCGCGATCTTGGGTAAGGATCAGGAGTTGGGGGCGCGTATCGAGGAGGTGAAAAAAAATGGAACCAAAGCTGATCGGCAGGCCATTTCAAATGGTGAGTATTTTTTCTCATTGCTTCTAGCTCGCGATGCCGCAGGGTTAAGGGCGTTGATCGAAAAGCGGCACGCAAACGTCAAATGCGTTTGGCCGGATTTGGAGAACTTCATCTCATACCTTGGGACGCTTGAGACAAAAATTTGCTGGCGACGTGGCATCCAAATTGAAATCGACCATCCGCTGGTGCCAATGGAGTTGATGCCAGTCAAGCCACTCGATCACTACGATGACGTCTACGACTTTCTGAAGCCGGGGTGGGTGCCGCCTCCGCAGGGACTGATTGGCCGCGTTTCCCGGTGGTTTAAGACGTGATCGGCGCACATCGCACTCGCTTTGAGGCAACGATGAAGAAATCCAAATGGCCCGTAGCCCTAGCGTTTGTCATGTCGACGCTTCTCGCTGCATGCGAGACCGTGCCACCTGATGCACCGCCGCGTCCTCCGCCGAAACCGGAAATGGAGCCTGTGTTGCCGTCGTGGTCGAGCACGATCTGGGTGATGGGCTTCTGGAAATGGAGCGGTACCGAATGGGTTTGGATTCCGGGGCATTTAGCACCCAAACCATAAAATCGAACGAACAACACCACCTCTATGACAATCCGTACCCCGGTCGTGCTGCTGTCGGCCGCATGGTTGATTCCAATGGCCGCGTCGGCGCAGGAAGCGCCGCGCCTGATCATTCCGGGCAACGACCAGCAAACCCGACAGCAGGAAGAGGCACGTGAGCGCGAACGGGCCGTCACCGCGCCCGGGGTACGATCGAACGTGGCGGCAAGCGCTGGGTATCCCACGCTGCCGTCCGAAACGCCCTGCTTTCGCATTGACCGCTTCGCACTCGACGTACCCGATGGGCTACCCGCTTCCCTGAAGTTGCAAGGCGCGTCGGCGTTGCCGATGGATCGCTTCGCCTTCGCGCGCGAATGGCTCGAGCACTACACTGGGCAGTGTGTAGGCAAACAGGGACTCGACATGCTCGTCAAGGGTCTGTCGCAAGCCATTCTGGCACGCGGGTACGTCACGACGCGCGTGCTGCTGCCCGAACAGGATCTGTCGACCGGCGCCCTCAAATTTTCGCTAATCCCCGGCGTAATCCGCCATGTACGTTTTGCCGGCGAGAAGCTGCGCGGCACCTGGAAGACCGCCTTCCCGACCGGCGACGGCGAACTGCTCAACCTGCGCGACCTTGAGCAAGGTTTGGAGCAGATGAAGCGAGTGTCGAGCCAGGACGTGTCGATGCAGATCGTGCCAGCCGACGTGCCCGGCGAAAGCGACGTCGTGCTCGACGTGAAGCGCGACAAGCCGTGGACCGTCGTCGCGTCGATCGACAACTCAGGCACGCGTGCGACCGGCCGCTTGCAGGGCAACCTGTCGCTCGGCATAGACAACCCGCTCGGCCTGAACGACATCTTCAACATCGGCGTGAGCCAGGATCTCGAGTTCGGCGACAAGCGGCTCGGTTCGCACGGGTGGAACGGTTTCTATTCGATTCCATGGGGCTACTGGACCGCGACGCTCTCCGCATATACGAGCACGTACTACCAGCAGATCGCCGGCGTGAACCAGACGTTCATCGCGAGCGGCAATTCGAAGACGGTCGACTTCAAGTTGAACCGCGTGCTGTCGCGCAGCCAGAACGACGTGTTCGGTGTGCAGTTTCGGGTGTCGCGCCGCTTCGGGCAAAGCTTCATCGAAGACACCGAGATTCCGCAGCTGCGCCGCAACAATACGTTCGTCGAGTTCGGCCTGACCGATCGGCACTACTTCGGCAACGCGCAATTCGACGGCACGCTCGCGTACCGACAGGGCATCGGCGCATTCGGCGCGCAGGACGACATGCTGGCAGCCGACGGCGGCCCGACCTACCGCTACAGGATGGCCGTGCTCGACGCGAACCTGTCGGTGCCGTTCGCGATCGCGCAGCATCCGTTTCGCTATGTCACGACATTTCATGGCCAGTACACGGGCAACACGCTGTACTACATTGACGACCTGACGATCGGCAGCCGCTATACGGTACGCGGCTTTGACGGAGAGACGATGCTGGCGGCTTCTCGCGGCTTCTACTGGCGCAACGAATTGCAGGCGTCGATCGGGAAGACGGGTATGGCGGTCTACGCGGGCCTCGACTACGGTCGAGTGTGGGGCCCGCAGCCGGTCGCGCTGGTGGGCACGCAACTGGCAGGCGCCGTGATCGGCGTAAAGGGCAGCGTCGCGACTCGATTGGGAGCCTACGGTTACGACCTGTTTGCCGGCACACCGATCTACAAGCCATCCGGATTCCCAACGGCACGCGTGACGGTGGGTTTTCAGGTCACGGCACAGTTCTAATGAAGCGAGCGCAATGCGGCACCCGGCCCGCCGCCGTTGGAGAGGGTGGTGGCGAGGCTCGAGAGCCGACGACTTCGACCGTATAGAGCGGGTACTGTTGTCGGAAAGCCCCGAACGGCGACCTTGCTCTCCACGTCCGGCGGTGGAACCCTACCCTACCGCTATCTCACGGCACGACCCCATAAACCCCCCGCGCCGCCGCGCGAATCGCATCGGCCATCACCGCGACGGCCGGCGAATGCAGCCGGTCGGTGCGCGTGATGATCCCGAAATCGTCCATCCGGCAATCCATCTCCAGCGGCAGCACCGTGACGATCCCGTGCCGCGCGTAGTAGCGCGCGACATCCTCGGCCAGCACCGCGATCATGTCGCTCTGTTCGAGCAGTTGCGTGATGAACAGCAGCGCGGACGTCTCGACGAGGTTCGCCGGCGGCGCGAGGCTCGCGCGCTGGAACACGAGCTCGAAGCGATGGCGCAGCACGCTGCCGGCCGGCGGCACGACCCACGCGGCGCGCTGCACGTCCGCGAGCGCCAGCGGCGCCTGCGCGAGCAGCGGATGGCCGGTCCGCACGACGGCCGCCACCGACTCGCCGGTCAGCGGCTCGTAGCGCAGCCGCAGCTTGTCGTGTTCGGCGGAAAGCCGGCCGACCACGATGTCGATCTTGTCCTGCGCGAGATGTTCGAGCAGCACGTTGCTGGTGTCGATCTCGACCGATACGTGCAGGCCCGCATGCGTGCCCTTCACCGCGGCCACCGCCGGCGGCACGAGCCGCAAGCCCGGCGACGTGATCGCCCCCACCGCCACGTGGCCGAGATGGCCGGCCTTCAGCGCGGCCAGTTCCTCGTGCGCCTGGTCGAGGCTGCCGAGCGCCGCGCGCGCGTGACGGATCAGCGCGTCGCCGTACAGCGTCGGCCGCATCCCGCGCGGCAGGCGTTCGAACAGCACCGCGCCGATCGATTCCTCGAGTTCGCGCAGCAGCTTCGACGCGGCCGGCTGCGTCATGTTCAGCGCGGCCGCCGCGCGGTGAATGCTGCCTTCGTCGGCAAGCGCGACGACCAGCAGAAGCTGACGCGTCTTCAGGCGGCCACGGTTTCCCCACGGGCTGGCTTCGGGCATCGTACGGGTTTATATCGATATCGGAATCGATATCGTAATCGCCAAAAACGTCATTAGCCAGTTATCAAAATTCTGCCTAGACTGCGCCGGTATCCCGTCACCACAGGACTGACGATGTCGGCAACAAAACCCAGGCTGCGCTCCGCCCA
>Ga0055532_1000525_pt1 | contig 16751 bp, 15 predicted proteins | sample AraplaCol_mLB_r2_FD_54990 | JGI IMG/M metagenome (GOLD analysis project Ga0055532, IMG submission 54990) | Arabidopsis root microbial communities from North Carolina, USA - plate scrape CL_Col_mLB_r2 | ecosystem: Host-associated > Plants > Roots > Endosphere | place: USA: North Carolina...
ATCCGGAAAATTGTATATACGACCAACGCGATCGAGTCGCTGCACATGCAGCTTCGGAAGATCATCAAGGCGCGCGGCCACTTCCCGTCGGACGAGGCCGCACTCAAACTGATCTGGCTGGCGCTGCGCAACGTCGTTGCCAAGTGGACCGGCTCCCGGCACGATTGGAAGAGCGCGATGACCCAGTTTGCGCTGCTTTACCCGGAGCGATTCAACATCGGAATCTGAGTCTTAACCCGCCTCACACACAAGATTCCGGATACCTCCTTGAATTCAGGAAGCTGGGTTTACCTAACCGTGGCTGCCGTTGGAAATGATGCCCCATTTGACCTGAGACGTTTCTTGTAGCCATCCGGCAAGTGAGTTCTCTTTTATCCTAGAGACAAGGAGAACTCGATGAAGAAGCGATTTACCGATGAGCAGATCATCCGCATCTTGCGCTGCGTATTTCGGACGAACGTGACCGGCCGTTTCGGGATCGTGACCGGCGATTTCGGCAACGTGACCGGTCATTTCGGGAACGTGACCGAGCGGACCGGAAGGCAGGATTGGCGTTGCGCATGACATCAACCACGCGGGCTATGCTCGCCGGCTTTGGCCGGAGACAGCATGCCCGCGCACCGGATGAACATGTGAATCTCAACCCGCCTTGAACACGGAAATTCTGACACCCCCGCAGCGACCGTGTATACGCGTCCACATGGAGGGGCATTCGTTCTGCGCCGCGATCCGCAGGGCGTCGATACAGCCATCTGCCACTTCACCGCACGGTGCGTCGAGCAACCACGCTTCTGGAACAGAACCAGGCATTCCAGCTGCGGTCACCCGTCCAGCTCTTTGAGCCTTCGATAAAGCGTAGATCTGCCAATTCCCAGCGTCTTTGCAGCCTCACCCACATTTCCGTCGTGCTTTTCCAATGCATCGCGAATCAATTGGGCTTCTTGCCTGCGAATCAAGCCAACCGTCCCTGCTGGAGCCACGCCAGCATCTGTGTCGACAAACCCAGCGCACATATGATCCAACCCAAGCTCGGTCTCGCCGTCGCACCGAACCGCCAACGCCGTCCGCAACACCATTTCGAGTTGGCGAATATTGCCTGGCCATTGGTTCTTCCGAAAAACCTCCGCCAGTTCGTCACTGATGCGTACCTCCGGCGCCCCAAGCCTGTGCAGAATCGTAAGCACAAGCAGATCGATATCTTGTCTCTCACGCAATGCAGGGAGATGGACGGAAAAGCCTCTGATCCGATAGTAGAGGTCTTCGCGAAACATCTTGTCGCGTACAAGCGTCCTCAAATCACGGTAGGTGGCGCAAATTACTGCCACGTCGATATCTTGTTCGCCGCCGGCGCCCAATGGAGCGACTTTGCGCTCTTGTAGGACCCGCAATAGACGGGCCTGTAGAGCGGTGGGCATATCTCCGATTTCGTCCAGAAAGAGCGTCCCTCCATGCGCTTGCATCAAGCGTCCTACGACGCCTCCCTTTCTAGCCCCGGTGAAAGCACCCTCGCGGTAACCAAACAGTTCCGACTCGATCAGCCCCTCGGGAATGGCAGCGCAGTTCACTGCGACGAACGGCTTTCCGGCACGCGCGCTAGCATCGTGCAGGCCTCTTGCGACAACCTCCTTACCGGTGCCCGTCTCTCCTTGTAGTAAGACCGGCACACCGTTGTTCAAGCCCCGGCACGCCATCTGCAATGAACGCAGCAACCGCCGCTCACCACCGGCAAGCGCAGCCAAAGGAGATTCGTCCTCCACCGTTCCCGCTTGCGCTATGCCTCGTACAGTTCGAGGGACAGCATGGCGTGGCAATGCGAGGACCTTGAACAGGCATTCATGCTGCAGGCCGGGAATCTGGAGTCGGTGAGCTTGTTCTAGGACGGTCATAAATGTCGTGCCATGCATCTGCAGCGTGTTGCCACATTGGCGACCGACAATTTCCGATCTCTCAAGATTCAACAGCTCACATGCCTGGAAGCTGGCAGCCGCGATCGTGCCCTCATCTGTGATGGCCAATAGTCCGGCCCAGATTGATTCGAGGTATTGCTCATACGGATGTATGGCAACTAGAACATGCCTAGGGAACGTTGTGGTAAACAAACGGCGCTCGATATGTCGTGCCACAGTGTTCATGAGCACAAACGTCATGTCATGCAACGGTAACGGCCCATCACGAGTCACGTCGAGCACGCCCAGAATCTTGCCGTGCGGATCAGCAATAGGCATCGACCTGCATGAAACGCGGTTCAAACTGTCGAGAAAGTGCTCACCGTTATCCACTAGTATGGATCGCCCCTCGACGAGCGCCATCCCCAGGGCATTGGTTCCCCGCAAGGATTCACTCCAACATGCACCTGGACGAATGTCACGGATTCCAATGTGTTCCTTGAACGGGGACACATTGCCGTCAATTTTAAGAATGGTCGCGTCCGCGTCGGTCAGAATCACGACTTCTTGAGTGGAACAGCGCTCCGCAAGAAAACGGAGTTCGGGAGTTGCTGCGTCGAGCAAAGCGCGGCTCGTCTCGCGCATCTCCTCCAGGCTCTTCGCATCCGGAAGATCCAGCAATGAATGGTCATACCAGCGAACACCCTGTTCGATGCTCCGACGCCAAGAGGCTTCAATATCGTCCCGCAGCACGCCTTCCGGCAGCACTCCGTCTGAACGCAATTGATCGCGCACCAGATTCGCGACTTGCAACTGGGACGAAACTGAGGTTTCGATATGGGTACGGCCGCGGACACCCCCCACGGCTCTTAGGAGCTGAGCAGCCAATTAAAACTCCACCACCAGTTAAAAGCAAAATCTGCCACGATCGGCTAGCCCCGACAACTAGGGGAACCCCCTTCAGGCGATTGCACAATATCGCCACGCGATTGGCGACGTCAACTTGTTCAAAATTGGCACGCATACGGTTCATACCGAGGACGATCCGACAACGTACGCCGGTGCTATCTCCAAGCAGCCAAAGGTGGCATCCGGTCGAGACACGCACCTACCGAAGCACGATCACACTAGCGCTAGAACCATCGGCACCACTCACAATCAACGCCCCCCCAATTTTGGATTTGGACAGTCTGCTGTCGCCACTGATGAGTGAGCCGGCCACCAAGGTTGACATTCCGTACCGATCGTTTCACAATCGTGGCTGACGTGATATTTGAATCGCGGTTGAAGTGGAGGTGGTCTATGGCGCGGCCGCGAGAGTTTGACGCAGCAGAGGTTTTGCACCAAGCGATGGGAGTCTTCTGGCGTAGAGGCTATGAAGGCACCTCGGTTACCGATTTGGTTGAAGCGACAGGGCTGGGCAAGAGCAGCCTCTACGGGGCATTTGGCGGGAAGCGCGAGCTGTTTCTGGCTGCATTCGATGCATACCGAGGTGAACGCGCTCACGACATGCATCGTATTCTGGAGCATGGGCCGGCTCGCCACGCCATCGAGGTATTTTTCCGGATGATTGTTGCGGATGCCCGTGCGCCGGAGTTCACACGCGGATGCATGAGCATAAATCAGGCGGTCGAGATGGCTCCGCACGATGCTGAGGTTCGGGTGCGGGTTCAACAAGATTTTCAGTGTATAGAAGACGCTCTGACACGTGCGATTGAACGCGGTCAAGCAGAAGGGTCCGTGAAAAGCGTCAAACCCGCACGTGACACAGCGAGGCTCTTGGTAGTAGCGTTTCCAGGACTTCAGGTAATGGTTCGAGCCGGTTACGACACTGAGCGACTTGACGACGCCTTACGGCTGCTCTTCTCGAATCTCGACTGAGACGTGCATGCATCCCGCATGCACTTTTTTTGCGCAATTATGTAACGATCGGTACTTAACCCCCCCTACGTAGAAGGAGTGTCCCCATGAAGGTCCAGCAAATCCGCAATGCCACAGTCATCGTCGAAATCGCCGGCACGAGATTCCTCGTGGACCCCGTGCTCTCCCCCAAGGGCACCTACCCCGGATTCGAAGGTACGACGAACAGCCACCTGAATTGGCCGACCGTCGAACTGCCCCTCCCTGTTGATCAAATTCTCGACGTGGACGCCATCATCGTTACCCACACTCATCTGGATCACTGGGATGACGGTGCCAAATCCCTGATCCCGAAGGACATGCCGATCTTCGTCCAGCATGAAGAGGACGCCAACATCGTGACGGCATCGGGTTTCACGGACGTTCGCCTGATGACGGAGAGCACCGAATTCAACGGGTTGACGCTCATCAAGACGCCGGGCCAGCATGGATCGGACGAAGCGATTGACGCCATCGGCCATCTGCTGGGTCAAGTGAGTGGCGTCGTTTTCAAGCACCCTGGGGAAAAAACGCTGTACCTGGCCGGTGACACGGTCTGGAACAAGTATGTGGAAGACAACCTGAAAGCCTACCGACCGGACGCCATCATCCTGAACAGCGGCGACGCGCAAGTCCCCGGCTTGGGTTCGATCATCATGGGCAAGGAGGATGTTTACAAGGTCCATCAGGCCGCGCCCCAAGCCACGCTGGTCGCAACCCACATGGAGGCGGTCAATCATGCAACCCTGACCAGAAAGGAATTGCGTGAATTCTCCGCAGAAAAAGGCATGACCGACTTCCTGCTCGTCCCGGACGACGGCGAAACCTGCGTCCTCTAAAGTCTTGTCGACGTAACTCGATTCATTTCGCACGAAAGGTACAACATCATGGCAGCCGACGCAAACGAAGAAAAGATCCGCATGTTCCAGGCGGCCCTGCAAGTTGACGCGAACAAGGATATTGTCCGCCAGTTCTACGGTGCCCTGCAGCGAGAGGACTATGCAGCGGCCGCCGCACTGTGTCATCCGGATTTCGTGTTTTACTTGCAGGTCGATACCCCGATTCATGGTGCAGAAGGTTTTGTCGAGTCGGAAAAGAAGAACTTCGACGCTTTCAAAGGTTTTCGGTTTCCGATCGAAGCGTTGCTCGCCGAGGGCGATCAAGTTGCAGCCTATTTGACCTTCGAAGGCAAACAATCGGGTCCGATCGAAGGTGTGGAGCCGACTGGCAAGACGCTGCGCTTCTCGTTGATGATGCTTCTTAGAATTGCTGACGGAAAAATCATTGAGAAGCGAGCACACTTCGATCGACTGGACATTCGTCGACAATTGGGTGCTCACGCATAGTCCTCATCATTTGATGCTGACGGGCTCGCCGGTGGGGGCCCCGACTTCCCGTCGTTAGTTGCCAGAGCGATGATCGTTTGAGAGTGATATGCAGCCGCGCTCGACAAGCGGCTGCATGGAGACACCACTGTCAAAGTCGTCCAATTTCAACGGGCACAAGATACATGAGCGGGAACACGGACAAGAAGCTTGGACTGACGACAAGCTTAGTGCACAAAGATCGAATGGCAGGTATCGAATACGGGTAAGCGGCCGGGCAACCCATCTTGAAGTTCGGTAAAGCTTTTGGGAGTATCGTGTCCACCTACCGAATAAGCGGACACGTGAACACTATCGTCGAAAAAGGAATGCCCTCCGAACGCCGCCGGCGGCGACGCTACAACGAGGAATTCAAGGCCAGAGTCGTAGCTGCCTGCCACGGTACCGGAGTATCGGTCGCAGCAGTCGCGCTGGAGCACAGGCTCAACGCGAACCTGCTGCGACGCTGGATCGATCAAGCAGAAGGCAGGCTTCCGAAGGGCGTGCCCGGCCGTCCGGCAGATTTGCAACCGACCGCCGCACCGGCATTTGTGGCGATTCCACTGGAAGCCCGGAACACGCATTCGGCAGAGATTCGTATCGAAGTGCGCCGGGGTGATCAGACGGTCACGGTAAGCTGGCCGATATCCAGGTCTCGCCCATCACCCGCAACATCACATCGCCAAGACGTTGTTCGGGGCAGACTCCCGGCTGCTGTCTTTTGAGCTTGCCCGTGCTGATGCGACCGTCGAATTTCTCAACCGCCTGCGCATTCCGATCAAGGCAACGGGCCTTGGCGACACCAGGACGCTCGTCATTCCGGTTGCGTCGACCATATTCTTGGAAGCAGGGGCGGCGATTCGTATGTCGATGGGAATTCCCGACGGAATGATTCGAGTTTCGGTCGGAATAGAGGATGTGAAAGACCTGATCGAAGATTTCGAACAGGCGCTTCAGTTTGTTGACTTACCAAAGTAGAGACTTATCGTACTGTTGTTGACCGTATGAATTTTTGCACGTGCTACGCCTGACGAATTCATTTCATCAACTTTTTCCATGCGAGCGTCGCTCGAGAACCGTTCCGCCCATCGCTCTCAACATCCCGTTCAAGTTTGAAAAACTGGGGTGACCTGGTGGCTTGTCCCGGGATCATCTTCAAGTACGCGGAGAGCTACGGATTCTGACGAATGAGGTATAGCAATCATGAGGCGTTCCTTTACTACATCAGAGTTCGAGCCGTGCGACCGGCTTGCCGCTTGGAAGAAGTGGATTGCAGACTACTATGTCGATCGAGAGTGCACGACGGGAACACTTTGAAGCACATGTTGACATGATCGACAACGGTCGGCTATGCATGGCGCACCTCCAAGCGGCCGACCACGTCGCGGATCATCGGCACGGTCTCTCAGAAGGCAAGGATGGTGATCACGTTCTCTTGTCGGTGCAATTGAGTGGCATCAGTGCAATGTCCCAGGATGGCCGGACCGCGCAGCTTGGCCCGAATGACATGGCGCTATTCGACGCTTCCCGGCCGTTCGTATGGCATTTCTCTGGTCAGCAATTCACGGTGCGTTTCCGCCGGACACTCTTGTCGTCACGCGGCCCTTGCGATCGGCAACATACTGCTATCCGCGTGCCTGCCCAGAGCGGGCTCGGGCGCGTCGCGGTCGAACACATCAGCTCGATGTATCGAGAGGCCGGCGGCATTCAATGTTCCTTGGCAATCATCGAGCACCTTTCCGGTGTTACTGCCGATCTTGTCGCGACGGCGCTATCCGAGCACTTCAACACGTCTCCGGCTCTCATGTCGGATGTACGCGAATTGCATCTCCGTCACGCTCGCGCCTTCATCTCCGAGAATCTTCGCGACCCTGGTTTGTGCCCTTCCCAAGTTGCGGCAGCTCTCGGCATCTCTCGATGCTACCTGTATCGAATCTTCTCCACTAGCGACGAATCCATCAGCGACATGATCCTTCACGAGCGGCTCAAGAGATGTGCAAAGTGGCTTGCTCAGCCGGCCTGGCAACATCGTTCAATCACAGAAATTGCCATGAGCTGGGGATTTAGCAACGCCGCACACTTTAGCAGGGTCTTTCGGAGTCACTTCGGCGTATCCGCACGCGAGTACCGTACGCTAAATTGCGATTCGATCGGCGGTGTCGCATCCACGCACACGAAACCCAGAATTGCAGACCTCGAGCTTCAACGCTGTGTGGCCGAGTAAAAGCCGGTATACAGCGCCGCTCGCCTGCTATCGGCGTTGTTGCATAAATCCGGCGTGAGGACGAGGCAAGGCCTATGTTCATGATTTCAGGCAATGCGAACGGATTGCGGACGTGCGAGGTCCGCCATGCGGTTGATCACACCCACGCGGATGGCAACCTCGGTTGCCTGCGATTCAATGCGTCGTGCCCACAGGCAGTTGCCCGTGAGCGTCTTGAAGCGATACATCGCGTTTTCCGCGAGCGAGCGCCGATGGTAGCCGCTGTCCTTCTTCCATTCGCGACGGCCAAGGCACGTGATCGCATCGACCGCGTCGTTACGCCACGTCGCGCCGGGTGTGTTCGCGGACCAATGAGCAGCGCCTTCGCGCGGCGGAATCGATGGCGTAGCGCCGCGCGCGGCGATCGCGGCATGGCAGAGTTTGGTGTCGTAGGCTCCATCACCGCCGACGACATCGAGCAGTTCGTCGTCCGGAATCTGACCGAGCAGTTCCGCCAGGACGTCACCATCGGCGACATCCTGATGCGTCATCAGCGCAGCGCGCATCTGACCGGTATTCGCGTCGAGCCCGAGATGCACCTTGCGCCATGTGCGACGCTTCGAATAGCCGTGCTGGCGCACCTTCCATTCACCTTCGCCGTAGACCTTCACGCCGGTGCTGTCGACCACCAGATGGACCGGCTCGCCGTCGCCAACGGCCGGCAGTTGGACCTCAAGCGTCTGCGCTCGACGACTCAGTGTCGAGTAGTTCGGCACAGCCAAGGTGGAAGGCCAGTTCGCGCAGGCTTTGCGCGAAGCCTTGCAGTGCGCGCAGCGGCAAACGGAATACGGTCTTGATGCCCAGCAGCGCCCGGATCAGCGCGTCGCTGTAGAGGAGGCGCGGACGGCCGCGCCTCGGCTCGGCCTCCGGTATGTCGCCAAGAGCAGCTTCATCGATCCACATCGTGACGTTGCCTCGGTTAATCAGGCCGGCATTGTAGGCCGGCCAGTTCCTGACACGGTAGCGCGCCTTCGGCTCGCTCGTCTTGCCCTTGTCCCTGCGCATCTTCTCGAGACCAAAAATCGAGAATCTACGCAGGAACCCGAACCGTTAACAGGGGCATCCGACCGGCTGTTGCGCGTAAACGTCAGCCGGCCGCGCGCCCGTCCGATTAATGCAACAACGCCAGTTGAGGTGCCAAACCCATGCTTGTTCGCGGGAGCCCACGTACCAATCGCACCCGGTGCGCCGGGCGCAACGCTTTGTGCATGTGCCGTGGACAGTCCAACTAGCGCCACGAGAATGGCATTCAAAACAATTTTAGTTTTCGTGATGCTTCTCACAAATAGAAAACACAATAAAAATAAAATTGTTGGATAGTAAACGATTTTTAATTATTAATATTTAAGCAATCATAACGCCACCAACCCCAAGACCATCATTAATAGAAGCGCATTCAACATCCCGAATTGGTGACAGGCATTTTTGGTGATGCGTAAATTACATGCGCCACGCCCGTTCGCTCCGCATATCAGACTAATTGACCCATTCTCCGAAGGCACACAATTTCACTGGAATTTTTTGTTCGAGGGACGGCGGGTAACGGTCACTCTAAATAGTCAAATTAGATTTTCCCTGCAAGGAGGTCAATGCGCTGTGTCAACGCGAGTGGGTCACGCGACGAGCCCCCCACATTAAGCGTGTACGTGCCTGGATTAATTTTCCACGCATGCTCGCCAGTATTCCAAGTGGCAAGGCGCTCCGCAGGAATCGAAACACTAACCTGTTGGGTTTGCCCCGGTGCGAGGGAAACCTTCGACCATCCGACAAGACGCTGCGGTGGCTCGCCGAGACCAGCGGGCAGCATCGCGTAGACCTGGGCCACTTCAGCACCCGCGCGTGCACCAGTATTCTTCACCGTAAAACTCACCGTGACAGTATTCGTGCTATCCGATCGGACGGTCATTGCAGAGTAGGCGAATGTCGTATATGAAAGCCCGAAACCAAACGGGAAAAGCGGCTTGATGTTTTGGGCGTCGTACCATCGGTACCCCATCAACAAGCCTTCACGGTAGTTTACGTTGAGATCAGTACGGCTTACCGTTTTTTGCGGAAGGTCCGAGTCATGCACCGGGAAAGTTATCGGCAATTTCCCGGACGGGTTGACGTCGCCGAAAAGAACGTCTGCGATCGCTTGCCCCCCTTGCACGCCAGGGAACCACGTTTCGATGACGCCATGCACATTGGCAAGCCACGGCATCAGCACTGGCCCTCCATTTTCGAGGACGACAATCACCCGTTTGGCTTTTGCCGCGACAGTAGTGATAAGCGCATTCTGATCGTATTCAGCACTGATCGGCGTCGATTTGCTGTCAGGCAACGCGAGACTCCCGAGCTCCCGTGCCTCAGCCTCCCATTGTGTGGCAAACACGATCGCTACATCGGCATGCTCTGCTGCATTTGCGGCTTTAATCGCATCAACTCCGCTATAGAAGCTGACTGTCGCGTTGGGTGCCTTCGCCTTGATTACGGCGAGCGGCGACGACCCATACCAGACTGCACAACCGCCCATAGGGGTGTTCAGGTAATACTGGCAATTCGGAACCGCGTTACCATTCGCAGCAGGAACAGTAGCTGAGCCACCACCGGAAAGAACGCCGGAATCAGCATGCCCGCCGATGACAACAACGGACGACAGCCCGCGAGAATCAAGCGGAAGTATCGGTTGCGAAGCACCGGAAGGTGCGGCGTTTTTCAACAGCACGAATGATTGACGTGCAATCGCCAACGCATCGGCGTTACCTGCAGTCCGGTCTATGACACCGCCCGGCTTGGGGGGATCATCCATCACACCAGTACCGATCAACACGCGCAACTTTCGTTGAACCATGTCGTTCAGGCGGGACATCGGCACAGCACCGGAAGAAACCGCTTCCTTTAGCTTCGAACCAAAACGCGAAACGAAGATGGGAACCTTCTTCTCGACGTCTGCACCCACTTCTCCCGGCTGCTCTTCGTCAAGTCCGGCATTGGCAGCGGCGACCGTACTATGTGTCGCGCCCCAATCTGACTGAATGACGCCCTTGAAGCCCCACTCATGCTTCAGGACTGTATTGAGCAGGTACGGATTCTCGCAGGAGTAGATGCCATTTACGAGATTGTACGAACACATCACATTGCCTGGCCGGCCCGCTTTCACCGCGATCTCGAACGCGAGCAATTCCGTTTCGCGCATCGTTCGCTCGTCGGCAATCGAGTTGCTCTTCATGCGGTTCGTTTCTTGGCCGTTCAACGCGTAATGCTTGATTGTTGCGATAACCTTCCGCGACTGAACCCCCTTCGTCATCGCTGCGCCCAACGTCCCCGCGAGCACGGGATCCTCTCCCATATATTCGAACGTTCTGCCGCTGCGCGGCTCACGCGTGAGATTCACACCACCGTTGAGTGCTTCTGCGTACCCGAGTGTCCGAAGCTCAGTTCCGATACGGGCGCCATAGGACGCGGCCAGCGTTTCGTCCCAGGTCGCAGCTAACGCTATCGGTGCGGGCAACGCAGTTGCACCCGTAGCTTTCACACTAACTCCGGCGGCCGCGTCCGCGCTTGCGATCGGCGGAATGCCAAGCCGCGGTACGCCGGGAATGTAGCCTGCCCCTTTCGCCCATGCCGGAAACGGCCCCCCCATCCCCAAGTTAGGTATCCCAATACCATGAACGAGTTCGATTTTTTCGTCGAGCGTCATTTGCGCGATGAGCGCCGACGCTCTCCCGTCTACCCCGGCATTGGGTGAAGACAAATCGACGCCAGCTTCCGAGGCGCATGAAGCAAGGAATGCAGTGAGAGGACAAATCCCTGCGAGCGTTAGATATCGCAATGTTTTTTTCAAGTTACTTCCCCAATTCTAAAAAATCCCCGATTGCCTCGGACGTCGACCAACTGTGAACAAGCACGTCATTCATTCTGTCGCGAGAGTTCGCGTGGCTCGACATCAATGATCGGTCGACAAGCCTGTATCAAAATCGATGTTGGATACCAAGTGCCACGGCAAGTTGTCGACGGGTACTAGACTGCCCGGTGTTTAGAATCTGTGCCTTCGCGTTTCTACCCTGTTGACCAATCGCGATGAGATAAATCAACGTCCGCTTCGACAGCAAATATTGCCCGCCAATGTTTAACTGATCCCAGCTAGGGTCGCGAATTCCGGAAGACACACCGGAGTAAGCGCCATTCGTGCGGATGTACGCCACCTGCGCGCTCCATGTTGGCGTGATTTGCCACGCGATGTCGGCCTCGTAGTTGTCGAGTGTCAGTCCGGTTCCGTCAAGATAGCGATACTGCACCTTCGAATACAGACCATCGAGCGTCACTGCACCGATCTGATACGATGCACCCGCAAGCCAAATCCGTTCACGCTCGACAATTGCCTGACTGACGACACTTTTCGTGAACATACTCACATAATCGTCTGCCGTGCCACCGCCGGATGTTCCCACCGCGCCCGCTGGCTGTGAGTCAGGATGATTGAGCTGAACGAAGCCAAGCGCGGAGTTAAATGGTCCGTGACTGTAAGATGCACCGAACGCGATTGCCCGATTGTTCGCAAACCCTGACGAAGGTCCCGATCCGCCCACCTGATTGCTGAATCCATACGTAGTTCCCAGCGTCAATCCGTACCACGTCGGACTGACATACTTGACCGCGTTGCTGGTCTTAAACGACCCGTTTGTGTTATCCGAATCGCCGATGTGGGCCCATGTCCCGTTGGTCGCAAATCCGGAGACGAAATCGATGGTTGTGTCATACTGGCGCCCCAGTGTCAAAGTGCCAAGGCGATCGTTAGCCAGACCGACGTAGGCAACATTGAACCCGCGCCCTGGATCGCGGCCATTCTGAACGCTGAACGGATGGATCAGGCGGAAGACCGTCCGATTGCCGCCCCCCAAATCTTCAACACCCGACAAAATCCAGCGGCTAGGCGTAAGCGCCCCGTTCATTGTCGACCAGCTCGCGTGGCCGCCAACGTTGTTAGTGTAGAGCAATCCAGTGTCGATCGTTCCGGAGAGGGTGACACTTCCCTGAGCGTTGACAAAGATTGGGAATGCTCCTGTGACGCCAGCCAGCATTACCCCAAATACGATCTTTCGTGACTTCATACCACCTCCAACCCTGTTATCAAATTTAATCGATATTTATTTTCGTATCCTAAATAAAGTCGTGTTTTAACTAATACTTATTATGTTTCCACCTATTCAGGACGCGAATTTATGAATACTATCCCAACGCCACCTCACGAAAACCCACTCCGTCACATTCTCAAACTTCCTAAATCTCATTTTCCTCGACACAGTCGCAGTCGGAAGAGCGTGATTCACGAGTGAACCACGCACCATTCAATTCATGCGTCGCAAGCGTTTGGCTCGTGAGGCTTCGAGCTACCTTGTCGACTCGGCCAATTCGATGGAGTATGCCTGTGCCGCCTTCTTGTCTCCTGCCATCTCGGCGCTTCGCACGGCACCAACAAGAGAGCGGTGGCGATTCGGTTCGATATCAAGAACCTTCTTGAAATTGTTGAGAGCGTCGTCGGGGTGGCCCGTTTGCATCAGCATCGTCGCAAGCATCTCGCGGGCTGTCACAATCGGACCAGCTGTAACGGCGCTTTTTTCCGTCGCGTCTTCGCGGTCCGCTGCGTCTTTCAGCACCATGATTCCGTCGTCATGTTTGCCGTCTGCGAAGATCGCGAGACCACGTACAATTTGTGCCTCGATATCAATCTGTTCCGCCCAGTAACTTTGCTTCATTGTCAACGCCGCATCCCGAAGCGATATCAGTCGCGTCGATTCCGCACGGGCTTTGTCTGGGTCACCGCTCATGGCCGCACCGACGCCACGCGCAAAAGCATTTGTCGCCTCAGCTTGCGGGTACTTCTTCCAAGGATATGCGTCGGTCGACGGAAAGAGTTGCAAGTTCGCCGCATCCTTCCAAGAGTCGGTCTCGATCGCTATACGGGCGGGCATAGCAGCATACGGGTAGGCAGCGCCGAGATCATCGACTACCTTCCGAGCTCGCGCGTCACCGAGCACCTGACGGGCAGCATCGGCGTCGCCTAACTGAAGGTACGCATACACCATGAAGTCGGAGAAGTGAAATGCTTGAAGGGTTCCTTGTCTCGCAGCCGCATAGGCCGCACGATTCGACGCGATCGATTCTCTCCAGAGGCCAAGTCTCGAAAAAATATGTGACGGCATATGAAGTGCGTGGGGCGCACTCGGCGCGATCTTCGCGTAAAGCCTAGCAACATTTAATCCACGCTTAGCGATCACCGGGTAATCATAGCTATGAATTAGGAAATGCGCCGTACCGGGATGATTTGGTTGCTTTTCAAAAATCGGCTCAAGGATTGACACCGCCTTTAGCTGCCTAACATATTTTTTATCGGCAGGATCGGAGTTCGCCGACAGAATCATCGCATACAAAACGGACGCTTCCGAATCGTTAGGGTACTTTGCAGCCAACTTTCCGAATGCAGTTTCAAGTGCTAACGCTCGCGTACGGTGGTCAAGCTTATCCGAATCCTTGAAGTAGACTGCTAGCGCATCAACATAGTCGTTCTCGCGCTGCGATTTAAGCCCCGCCTGTCGCGCGGCGTCAAGCGATGCCGTCCCGTCGGTAATGGCTGATGCGGGGAGGCTGCTCGGCCAGCCAAACGGATTGTTAAGGGCAGCCAATGCTTCCACCCAATGTGCCATTCCACAGTGTGGGTCGTCCTTCAGAACTCGATCCACGGTCGAATTGATCTTGCTCCAGTCGAAGGAGTAGTAGTAAGCCATCGCAATGTTGAAGTCGTTCTGCGCGTCCGCGTTACACACGACTTCGAAATGCACCTTCCCGAGATGTTCTGCACTCGCACTATCGTGCCCATGCTGTGCATGGGCGAGCGGCGACATACCGAGCATCAGCATTGTCAGTGCGATGGAATAATATTTTTGATTAACTTTCATGCGAGTGATCTTCAGTCCAAGGTGTTGAGTTGCGAGACAAGGCATATCGCCGACGTTTATTCGGCCGCACAACCTGGTTTAGCAACTTCGGAAATTTGCTCCTGCTGATCGCCCCCCTCAGGCACCGGAGCCTCCGGAAACACGCGCTGCGTATAAACGACGCGACGTCCTGGCGTCCGGTCCAAGAGCAGCCGCGTTACGTCCGGACGCGCATAGTGGCCGGCCGGATCAGCGGCAGCCTTAGCCAAAGAAATCAGGCCCAGATCGATCTCGGCATAAACAATGCCCTCCTCGTTTTCAGGCAGTCGTTCATGCAACAGCTTGCCGTCCGGACCGAAGATCGACGTAAATCCCCCCCCTTGTTGGAGCAAGTGACGCTTCACCGGATCGTCCCCACACAGGTTGTCAGCCATTTCTTTACTGACGAGAGAACTCGGCGCAATAACGAAGCATTGACCTTCAACCGCATAAACTTGTGACGCCGCCAAGTTCACATCGGCCTGCAACGCATTGGCTATTCCACGGTAGGCCGAGAAGCTCGGCCATGCCGCAATGTGCAATTGCTCATCTTGCGCATACATCGCATACTTCGACAACGGCTGGAGGTGTTCCCAGCAGCACAAAGCACCGATGCGTCCCAGCGGAGTTTGCCACACCATCAGATCTGTGCCGTCCCCCTCCCCGAACACTGTACGTTCGACATGAGTCGGCTTGAGTTTTCGGCGCTGAGCAACTGTCTTACCATCGCCATCGATAATCCACTGGCCGAGATAGAGGCTGCCCGCTTGCTTCTCACTGTGCCCCATCACCACGGTGATTGAGTGCTTTTTTGCCGCCTGGGCAATTCGATCCGCCTGCGGAGAACCGTATACGAGAGAGTTGTCGTGATAACGCTGAATGAACTGCATCCCCCAAGCCGGGGAATCGAGCCAGATGAACCAGGGGTACCCAGGCAGCCAGGCTTCTCCGAAGGCGATCAGCTTTGCACCGTTCGACGCCGCCGCGTCTATCAGGAGGATTGCCTTATCGATAGAAGCGTCAAGATCAAGGAACACCGGTGCCGCTTGCACAGCCGCGACGCGGAATTTTGGATGCGTTACGCTCATTTTGAAGCCTCAGTAACATGTTGTGAGGCCTCATCGTAGAAAGACGAATTTCCTCCAGCTTGACTGTGTGTCTCGCTTCTCTTGACTGAATTCGTCATCCCGGGTTAACCCGATTTGTTCGCTACTGCTCCCGCTTCCGCAGGTATAGATATGTTCCGCGTACTCTCCACCACCCAAGTTGATCCCTGCCTCCGCCGAGCGTATTGGTCCGATATCGTCTGCGATGCTTACGTACAACTCGAGTGCGAGACTTCGGGAGGACAAAACGCCATCGAGGGCAGTATCGCTATCGCTGATTTGGCCACCCTTTGTCTGACAAAAGTCACGTCAAGTCCACAGCGGGTTCATCGAACACCCGCGAAGATTGCCCAGGCAACCGAGGACTATTTCCTAGTAAGCATTCAAACTTGTGGGTTCGGCGCCGTGGTACAGGATGGGCGAGAGGCCCTCTTAAAGCCGGGTGATTTCGCAATTTATGACAGCACTCGTCCGTATACCTTGGCTTTCGATGGCGATTTCCAGCAGTACGTGCTCATGCTGCCGGGGGGGATGTTGAGAACAGAATATCCATGCACAGAACATTTAACTGCTAACACAGTGAATGGCGAGCGCGGTGCCGGACATCTGATGTTAAACATGATTCGTACGCTAGACAGCGACATCGATACGTTGGCTCCCGAATCGGCAAGTGCGATCGCCGATAGTGTCAGACAAATACTAATTGCGGGATTGGCAACGCTTCCCGCCGCTAAGCAGACCTCCGTATCGCAACTCCGCCTTTTTCACTTAGAGCGGATCAAGGCGCGTGTGCGCGACCGGCTTCGAGAGCCTGGCCTCACAATTTCGTCAATTGCGGCGGAACTGAAAATGTCGGCTAGCACCTTGCATCGGACGTGGGGCAGCGAGGCATGCTCACTGAGTGATTGGATTTGGGCACAGCGTCTTGACGCCGCCTACCGGGATATCGGCGACCCGGGGCTGGCCGGCCGCAGCATCAGCGAGATTGCCTTTTCCTGGGGCTTCAACGATGCGGCTCATTTCAGTAGAGCGTTCCGAGCACGATTTGGATGCACGCCTCGTGAGTTGCGACCACGTTGTGTGACAAAATGAAGCGAATTGTAGCCACGTAGTGAGAACTATGTCGGGCTGACCTGCCCCCTTCAATAAGGCCAATGAGCGTCTAGCAAAGTCCCCTTTTGAACGGTCCCGGTTTTCAGTGCCAAAGGCAATGTTAGTCTTCGGCGTTCTGTTGGTCCGTCAGTTGGGCCTGCAGGCCCAACTGACGGACGTATTCGGCA
>Ga0055532_1000526_pt1 | contig 16736 bp, 12 predicted proteins | sample AraplaCol_mLB_r2_FD_54990 | JGI IMG/M metagenome (GOLD analysis project Ga0055532, IMG submission 54990) | Arabidopsis root microbial communities from North Carolina, USA - plate scrape CL_Col_mLB_r2 | ecosystem: Host-associated > Plants > Roots > Endosphere | place: USA: North Carolina...
CGAGCGCATGCTGCAGGCCCAGTCCGCGATGATCTACGCGCCGACTGGCATCAATGACCTGAAATTCGAACTGATCGCGGTCACATCATGAGCTACGCGCCCTCCCTGTTCGGCGACAACACGCCGGCTCCGCTGCATACCCCGGCGTCGACCGACGCCGCGTTCCAGGCCCGTTCGCTGCTCGATCTGCTGTACGACGGGTTTTTCATGCTGTTCCTGCTCAAGAACGGTCGCGAGCCCGATAGCGCGAGCGAGTTCAGTACGAAGATCCAGGAATTCCTGTCGGACTTCGAGCGCGGCGCGAAGAAGCTGAACATCCCGGCCGAGGACGTGTATGGCGCGAAGTTCGCGTATTGCGCGGCGGTCGATGAAATGGTGCTGTCGTCGCAATTCAAGATCCGCACCGACTGGGAGCGCCGGCCGCTGCAGCTCGTGCTGTTCGGCGAGCAGCTTGCGGGGGAGAAGTTCTTCCAGTATCTCGAGGAATGTCGGGCGCAGGGCGCGGCGCGGTTGCAGTCGCTCGAGGTGTTTCACATGTGCCTGCTGCTCGGGTTCCAGGGCAAGTATCTGCTCGAAGGGCCGGAGAAGCTTGCGTATCTCACCGCACGGCTGGGGGACGAGATCGCGCATATGAAGGGCAAGCGCGCCGCGTTCGCTCCGCATTGGCCGCTGCCGGATCAGATCGCGCATCGGTTGAAGCGCGAGGTGCCGGTCTGGGCGATCGGGGCGGTGTTCGCGCTCGTGGCCCTGCTCGGGTATCTCGGGCTCAATACTTATCTGAAGGACAAGACGCTGCAGGCGTTGGCGCCTTATTCGCAGGTCATCAAGGTCGGGCCGGAGTCGGCGAATTTGACGATTTCGTTGCCTTGAGGGGCGTTGAGTCGTCGTTTTAACGCGGCTGCTGCTTCGTGGAAAAGGACCGCCCGGCGGTCCTTTTTTACTGTGGCGTGCGGGATGCGCCGTCAGAGCAGAATGAATTCGTCGTTTTCGACGTAGTACACGAACGCGTCGAACAATTGCGCGATGCTCGGTTCGTCGACCTGGTCGTGCGCGTTGATGACGATGTCTTCGATCGTCGTGCTGTTCAGCGTTACGCGCCAGCCGGGCGGGGTTGCAGCATCCGATACTGCGCCGTCTTTCGCGTCTTCGAAGAAGACACCGCTCGTGTCGGGCGTCCATGGCGTCGGTGGTAGGCAGAGCCGCCCGGTGAAGTCACCGGGATGTTCGAGAACGTGTTTCAACGACACTTCGGTCGCGGTGATAGTCGACATGGGGTAAGGCGGTGGTAACTAAGGGAAATGTAACGGGCTGGTGGACGCACATGCGTCGTAGCGCCCGCGTCAGCGAGCCGCGATTGTGCCAAATAGCGGATGCATAAGGTTGGCCGGCGGCTATCTTCGCCACATCTTCGCCACATCTTCGACTCATCACCAGGATACCGGGAAGGCGCGGGCCAAGCATGGCGCGCGGCCGCCGCCGGCCGGCACCTAGCCATGCTCGACAATACGATACTCGTCGGGCTTCACCCACGATACCGAACGATAAGGCGCCGTGACTGCTCCGTTTTCCCGGTAATGCTCGACGAGCTCCTGCGGACCCCAGTCTCGTCCGGCCGAAAAGAGTGCGTTGAGCTCCATCAGCATTCTCACGAGATGCTGGCGGTCCGCATCGTCGGAAATCGGCCGTATCCATTGATCCCCCTGTTTATGGAATCCAGCGGTCTGCAACTTCGAGACGTGCGCAGGCACATCCGAAAGGACAACGCACCTGTTGCTCGCAATATCGATCACGACGGTTTCATTCTTCGGGATCAGCATCATTTTCTAACCTTCACGTTCACGAGCGTCTTCACGTAGTCATTGTCTGTCGCGTTTGCGCCGTATTGGCCGCTGCCGGATCAGATCGCGCACCGGTTGAAACGCGACGTGCCGGTTTGAGCGATCGGGGTGGTGTTCGCGCTCGTGGCCCTGCTCGGGTGTCTCGGGCTCAATACTTGTCTCAAGGACAAGACTCTGCAGGCGTTGGCGCCTTATTCGCAGGTCATCAAGGTCGGGCCGGAGTCGGCGAATTTGACGATTTCGTTGCCTTAAAGGGCGTTGACTCGTCGTTCGAACTCTGTTGCTGCCTCATGGAAGAAGGACCGCCCAGTGGTCCACTATCCCGAAAACGGGACGGTCTTTGCGGTGCCTCGCTCCACATAGTACCCGTGCCGGTTATAGTGCAGCCCAACTCAAATACGGAGCATCTTCCGAAACCGCATCAAGAAAGCAGCGCAAGCGGCTGCCTCCGAGTCGAATGACTGCTGCTCAGTACGTTGTCCGCGCTCACTGTAGTACACGTACCAGTGCCCATAATTTTCCGCAAGACATAAAGCCTCATCCTTTTCACCTCCAAGGCAGTAGCTATCTCGTGGTGCACCTACCGCATCAAGCGCATTCTGTAGATCTTGCTTATTTATCCATCTCCTAAGGTGACTAGACTCCACCAAGTCTCCAACCGATTTAGGTAGCTTGTACTGCGTACCGAAGCCCAGCTCACCGGACCATGGTGCAATTTTCCCCGCTACTACATTCTCAATCGGCTTTGCCACCTCATACATGTTGCAAGGCTCTTCATTCGATCCGGGCGGAAGCGTTCGTGCAATCGCCCTGCCCGCAAAAATGCGGACGGGGCTCCCCGGCAGTCATTGCTCACTTAGAATTTCTTTGGAGCGAGCTCGATTGCATCGTCTACTAGGCCGTCAAAATTCTGGCAACGCCCTCAAGCTCGCCAACAGAAAAATCGCTCACTGCCTCAAGAGAAACCCCGTAATCCAAGTCAAACTTCACATTGAAGTCTTTACCTTTATACTTGCAGCGCAAAATATCGGCCTCCGGTATATGGACGACTTTTTCGAGGGAAATTCCATCCTTTCCCGCGAGCAATTCACTGCAAACACGCTCGAAATCCAGAGCATCCAAATCCTTCGAATTAAATTCCCGCATCGCTAAGCACCTTATTACAGTCAAGATCCCCAATCGTCATCTTGTCAACACCGGGTCTCGATCGCTTGGACGATCCAATGATGTAGTTGTACACGTCATCGCCTTGATAGCCTTTACCGTTTGCCTTGGCAACCGTTTCCTTCCAGGTGAGCATAGGCTCCGCCTTGCCAGTCGGCGAATTGATCCCCGTATAAAGAGCAGTAGCAGCATCGCGGTCGGCCATCAAAAGTCTAGCTCGAATACGTGCTTGATTACGCAACTTATGCTCAAGTCGCGCCCTTTCCTTCAAATTTTTACAGCTGCACAATTGCTGATCGATCCTGCTTTCTTCGCGCTTATACCAACAGCGAGTCTGAACGCCACTCAGCGATCCGCCTTTCGGATCTGTTTCCCTGAGCTTTACCAACCCCAGAGCATCCGTCCACTCGACAGGATTTGGCGCATACTGAAAATTATTTGATCCACCGTGCAACTTTATCGGATCCTGGCTAGTAAATCTGCCAGCTCTCGGGTCGTAATACCGATACCGGTTATAGTGCAGCCCCGTCTCCTCATCGACCTGCTGCCCCTGAAACCGCAACGGATTCCTGGCGACGATCCCCGCCGCCTTCGACACCCGCGCGATCACCTCCCGCGCTTCGCCCCACGCCTTGTACGACCCCTCCCACACGACATCGCCATCGTCGTCCGTCAGCAACTGCGGCGTACCGATCTGATCGCAGTGGTAATAGAACACCGCCGCATCACCCCGCCGCTCCGGCAGCCTCTGCAGCGGATCTTCCTCCGGCACATAGCGGTCGGTACTCTTCCACTCCGGCGTCGCGATTCCCTCGACCGGCTCCGCCACATACTGCACCAGCGGCACGAACGTCCCGGGCTCGTAGAGATAGTGCGTGGCGCGCTCGCCGTCACTCTCGTACGCCAGCGTGTCACCATCCCACCCGAACACCGTCCGCTCGCCGTTCAACTCCTTCGCAATACGCCGGCCGAATCGAGTAATTTCGACGAAACCGGTCATATCCGCGTGCGGCTGCTGGATCATTTCGGAAGCTGGCTCCATCGTCAATCAACCCGTGAAGTTGCTTGTAATACCTTTGATGCGTCGCGGCGGACAGCTCCACGATTGGTCCCGGTTCGTCACCAAGCACATGATGCAGATTTACCTGATTGCCATCGGGCCCGAAAGGCGCATAGCCCGCTTTCATCAAGTCCACATTCGTCGCACCGTTGTTGATCATACCCTTCAGCTTATCGAAGCTAGGCGAATTGAGTGCCTTCTGATTGATGCTCATTTGAATGATGGGAGTGGTCGCGTCAATCAAGGAGTCGTCTTGATTGACCTTGCGGCCAAGAACGCTATTAGGGCAACGCGCCAAGCCGAGGGGATCAACCCATCCAGTTGGATTGGGCGCGTACTAATAAACGTTGATACCGCCCGCGAGCCCGATCGGGTCTTTCGAGAGGAAGCGCCCGGTGCTGGGATCGGAATACCGATGCCAGTTATTGTGTAAGCCCGTATCTCACGCAACGGAATTGCCCGTGCTAATTGAGCCGCAATGGTACCGTCGCTAGTGACGCACACTCTTCCGTTCGCATGCTGTCTATTCCCGCGTGCTGTAGGCATGCATCCTCATAGGCAACGTGCTCGCCATCGCATTGTGAAGCCAAGAAGGCGTCGATTCTCTGAAATTCGACATCAGCAGCAATGTCAACTGCAAAGAGCGATAACCCGTCGGTTACTGAGCATTGTGCTCCAAGTTGCGTGAGGTTTTGGACAATTGCCTTTCTGGTTACATCATCCTCCGCAAATACCCGGAGGGTCGAGTGCCCCCCCCGAGCAACTACTCCAGCGGCAACAAGTTCGCCGTCAATCTCCTCGGTCACGACCGTATCACCTTTGCTCACCCCACATATGTAGTAAGGCACGTTGTCGATCACGTAGGAATTCTCGCCAAGAGCCCCCCCCCACAGTGATTCGAAGCCAACGGGCGGATATCCGTCAGCGTCAGTCTTCAGACGAAACACGATTTTTGCGAAGCCTGGCATGATGATCCTATTCGTTTCCGCAGGGGTTGCGCCCCAAACGGTTGAGTTGCTTGAAATTTTCCTTCAGCTTATTCGAGAAGCCACGATTGCACTTACGGCAGAGCAGTTGGGTGTTTTTTTCGTTGTTCGCCCCACCCAGCGAGTCGGGTTCGACGTGGTCGAACTGACGTTCGTTCGCCGGAGGTGTGACACCGCGTTGACTCTTTTGGCCAGGAATCACGTCGGTGCCACAGCACTCGCACTTTTCCGTTCCAAAGAAGTCTTTATTCTCCTGAGCAACCTTCTGTTTGACAGACGCCGGGATGCGCGCTAGCCCAAGCGGATCGATCCATCCGGTTGGCGCGGGTACGTATTGATAGACGTTGATGCCACCGGCGAGCCTGATCGGGTCTTTCGAGATGAACCGTCCACTGCTCGGATCGTAATATCGATGCCGGTTATAGTACAACCCCGTTTCCGCATCAACCTGTTGCCCCTGAAACCGCAACGGATTCTTAGGCACGATCCCCGCCGCCTTCGACGCCCGCGCGATCACTTCCCGCGCTTCGCCCCAAGCCATGTACGACGCTTCCCACACAACATCACCGTCGCCATCCGTCATCAATTGAGGCGTCCCGATCTGATCGCAGTGGTAATAGAACAGGGCAGCATCACCACGCCGCTCCGGCACCTGCTGCAGCGGGTCCTCCTCCGGCACATAGCGGTCGGTACTCTTCCACTCCGGCGTCACGATCCCATCGACCGGTTCCGCCACATACTGGGCCAGCGGCACGAACGTCCCCGGCTCGTAGAGATAGTGCGTGGCGCGCTCGCCGTCACTCTCGTACGCCAGCGTGTCACCATCCCACCCGAACACCGTCCGCTCGCCGTTCAACTCCTTCGCAATACGCCGACCGAACGCATCATAGAAATACCGCGCGCGACTCTGCCGCGACGTCTCGGCAACCCGCGCGGATAGCAATCGATTGAATTCATCCCACTCGTATTCCTGCTCACCCGCAGGCGTGCGCTTGCGCACGAGATTCCCGCGCGCGTCGTACTCGAAGTGCATCCCCGCATACGTCTTCAGCAAGTTACCGAGCACCTTCGGCACCTCAACCGGCAACGTGCTGTCCGGCCGCACCGGACTCGGACGCGGCGCGGGCGTCTCCGTAGTCCGCGCCGGATCGATGATGTTGCTCGCCGGATCGAACGCAAACCGTTCCTTCGCGATGGGACTGATCGCCTCGATCAGCCGTCCGACAGGATCGTATCGATAGTCGGTCCCGCCCTTGCGGCTGTCCTCGATTCGCGACAACTGCCCCGCCGCGTCATAGCGATACCGCCGCTCGGCGAGCGGCGCAGGTGACGTCGATCGCTGGATCGACTGCTGCAACACGCGTCCCGCCGGATCGTAGTGCGTGCGCTGCCCGACCTTGCTCGACAGCACGCGCACCGTCTCGCGATGAAGATCATCGCGCTCGAACTGCACGCGGTCCTCGCCGTCGAGCAGCATCCCGTGCACATGCCCCGAGCCATACAGCAACCAGTCGACGACATGCCCGTCCGGCCGAACGGTACGCCACCGGTTGCCGAGTTCATCGTATTCGTGATGCCATACGTAGCTGCGCCGGTCACCGAACAGATCGTAGGCGTGATGTTCACGCACGAGATTGCCAACCGGATCGAAGAAGAACTGCACGCGGCTGTATCGGTTCACCGCGTCGATCAACCTGCCGCTCGGATCGTAGGCAAACCGTTCCTCGCTTTCCCCGGCGACACGCTTCAGCAGACGGCCATTTGCATCGATTTCGACCGAAGTCAGGCAGCCCGCTTCATCGATCGAAACAAGACTGCCGCTGTCCGGATCGTACTGGTAACGCGTCGACTTGCCGTCGAAGCCGATTTCCTCGATCAGCCGACCTGCCGGATCGTAGTGGAACTGATACGTCGCAAAGTTCGCATCGGTCAGCGCGGACAAGCGGCCGAGACGGTCATAACGATACGCAACCGTCTGCCCGAGCACATCGGCGCGACTCGCAATGCGACCGACCGCATCGTAGGCATATCGCGTCGACCGATTGAGCTGATCCGTATGAGCGAGCAATCGCCCTTCGGCATCGTGTTGCACATGTTCGACACCGGCTGGCGAACGAATCGCCGTCAACCGGCCGTTCGGGCCATATGCATAAGCAACGACGCCACCGGACGCGTCCTTTTTCTCGATCACACGCCCTATATCGTCGTAGCGCCACGCCGTCTTCTTTCCGGAGCAGTCCGTGTAGCTGGTCAATTGCCCGGCGGAGTTGTATTCGAGTGCCTTCGATCCGCCTTTGGCATCGGTGATCTGTGTCGGCAGTCCCTTGTCGTTATAGCTGTACTTCGTAGCGTGCTCGAGCGGATCGATTTCCTCGACGAGATTGCCAACATCGTCGTACTTGCGCTGCCAGACATGCCCATTCGGATCGACGAGCCGGATCATCTGATCCTTGTCGTCATATGCCATTTCGACAATGCTGCCGTCAGCGCGCTCGTGCCACGTCCGGTTACCGCGCGCGTCGTAACGCATCTGCTCGATGCTGCCGTCCTGCAGAATATGCAACGTCAGATTGTTGTGCTCGTCGCGCCGGAACCACTCTTCGTTTCCATCCGGATAGGCGATCCGATAAACGTAGCCCTTGATGTTGAAGTAATAACGCGTCGTCTGACCGAGCGCATCGGTTACGTAGGTCAATCGAATGTTCGGGTGCCACGCAAGACGGATATCGAGACTGCCATCGTCCGCGTACTCACGCACGCATTTCGCATTCGCGTTGTCGTCAGCGTCCGCGCCGTCCCATTCAAGCGACATCCCGCGGCCGGTGCGATCGGTATAACGCGTCACGAGATGTCGGTCGTACTGGTAGTTCCACGCGTTGCCGTGCCGATCGGTTGCACGGATGAGATCGGCCGCTTCGTCATAGGCGTAACTTGCGAGCGTGCGGCGCTTGCCATCCTCGATCACCTGCTCGATCAGGACGATCCGACCTTGCTTGTCGTGCTCGAACGAGAGCACGTTGCCATTCGCGTCAATCAGGCGCGCCACGCGGTCGCGCGCATCGTAGTCGAGCGTGATCGTGTTGCCCGCGCGATCTTTCTGCATCGCGAGCCGGAACGCGTCGCCACGCCGCTCGTATACGTGCAACTCGTCATGACCGTACGCGATCGTCACCCACGTATCGTCTAGTCGCGACAGCGTCAGGTTTTCCGACAGATCGTCATACACGCTTCCAGCTGCCAGCGCGCGATATTCAATGCTGCGTCCGCTGGCATCACGGTAGAACCATGTATCGCCTTCGACATCGATGCGCGTCGTGTACGGCGTAATCCATCGCGCGCCAAGTTCTCCAGTGTCATATGCAGACAGGCGTGACCGATAAGTACGCGCCCAGACAAGCGGCAATGCGCCGGGCAGTTCAAAGTCCGTATGCGTGAACGTCTCATCGCCGAAAGCAAAATCGATCGATCCGGTCGACGCGCCAATCCCGCAACTTTTGCAGGGGCTCTGGCCAGCACCTTCCGGATGCACATGCTGTTCGGTCGCACCCACCGGCTCCTGCGGGCGGTCATGCTGTGCCCGTCCCTTGCCGCCGGGTGGCACGTCAGCGCTCTTTTCACGAAGCTTGCCGCCCGCACGCACCCTCGCCACGGCCTCGATCACTTGCGCGATCAGCCAAAGCATCTTGCCTTCTTCGCTGCCATTCAGATCGCGGATTGCCTTCGCGACTTTCGGTGCTTCGGTCTTCAGGAACGCGACGATATCGCGAAACGGTTGAAGCCACGAATCCGGCGCAAGCCTCGCAGCGGTCCCGACCGTCGCGTTCCCGGCTTCCTTCCCTAACGCGATCGAACCTTCGTAACCGTACTCGAACGCATCGACCACGATCATCGGGTTGTACCAGGATCGCTCGTCCATCTTCCGCGCGATCTGCTGCGTACGTCGTACGTTCGCACTGCTGTCGAAAATTTGCCCTTTGAGGGCAAGCTCCAATCCGCTGGCAATACCGACCATCAACTCCTGCGCCTTGGCCGCGCAGTCATTCAGCAAGTCGACCAGAACCTCCTGCAACGTCTTCAGGAAGTTCTCGATTTCCGTCGCGGCCGCGGCGTTGACGTGCGTAATGAGCACGTTAATGATCGCGGCCCCGAGATTGCCGCGCGACACCAGCAACTGATTGCGCACGAGCGCCAACAACGGTCGCGCCGACAGGCGAAACGATGCCAGCGGCGGCGGCACCGGAATGACCCCGATCAGGTTGATCGCGAGTCCAAGGTAATCGAGCAGATCGGCGTGACGCTTCTCGACGATCATCACGATGTCGCACACTGCATCGTAGAACGCCATCAGGTTGCCGATGATCGGCACCGCACTGGCGACGGTTTTGAGGTCCTCGAACGAAATGTGATTGCCGCTGATCTTGAGCAACCACTTATTGAAACGGTCGCCCCCCGCCGCCACGTCTTTCGGCGAAATATCGCTGAGCCAGGAAACAGCCTGTTCCTTCTCAGCGCCCGGTGGAAGTTGTTGTGCCATGTCGTTCTTCGTTCAATTCGTTTTTTTCAAGACGGCTGACATGCCGCCCTCTCAGGATTTCAGCGGTCCACCAAACCCGCTCGTCGGCAGCTTCATGCCCGTCGCGCCTGCGGCCGACGCCACGGTCGTGGCGCCCTTGCCCGCGATACTCGCGACGCCCGGCAATGCGCCTTGCAACGCCCCGGACGCCGCATTCGCAGCCGGTGCGGCCAGCGCTGCAAGCCCGCCCTGACGTGCGGCCTGCACCATCCCGGCCACCTGCTTCGCCGCACCACTCAGGCTCGACGCCGTCTGCAACGCAGACGCAACGCCGGCCCCACCCAACGCGGTCGCCGCAGCCGGCAATGCGGAACTGGCGAGGCCGCCAAGGGCAGCACCCGCGCCACCGCCGCTCACCAGCCCCATTGCTGCTGTCGTCGCGGCCGGCGCCATCCCCTGCAGCTGGCTCGCGAGCTGCCCGCTAGCTGCCGCCTGCGCGGCTTCCGGCGACGGTTGCACGGGCTCCGCCGGCCACTTCACCTGCTTGAAATAGTTCGCTGGCTGATCCGACTCGCGCGGGTCCTTGCCGAACTCGACGCGCACCGCCCCCGGCGGCAAACCGCTCACAACCGTATAGCCGCTGTTGTCGAGTGCGCCTTTTTTCAGCACGGCGCCGTTCACGTCTCTCACCGTGAACAGCCCGCCTTTGACCGCCTCGCCGTTCACGTACTTGTGGAACAGTTCGAGCTGCCCCGGCTGATCCGGCCTCGGGCTCGGCAACGGATAACCCATGCTCGCCGGCCCCGCGAACGTATGAGATGCCCCCTTCACATCAACCGCGCCCGGCGTATGAATCTCGATGTTGCCGTCCTTGATGCGGATATACCCGCCGCCGCTCGTCAGCAGAATCCCCTGATCGGCGGCGATCTCGATCCTATCGGTTGCGGACACAACCTTCACCGCCTTCTGTGCAGTCACCTCGACGTTGTCCGACTGCGCCTGGATCTCGACCTTGCCCTTGCCCGCGAACAGCTTCATCCCCGCGTTCTGCACGAACAGGCTCAGCTTCTGCCCGATGCTGCCGATCAGCGACTTGCCCGCCGCGACATGCACGCTCTGCCCGCTCGCGACGTTCACGTGATCGTTCGCGACCAGGTGCAGCGACTGCTGCGTCGACATCCCGATTCCCGACGGGCTGCCGAACAGCATCACCGGCTCCTTGAACGCATTCGCGTTGCCCGTGCCGCCACCCGCCGTGCGCCCGCCTGACGCGCTGCCCGATGCGCTGTCCTGCGTCGCGTCCGTGAACGCGCGCATCGTGTCCTGAGCGTCCTTCAGGCTTTCAGCCTGATGCTGCTCGCTCACGCCCGACATCGCTTCGACCAGGCTCTCGCCCGTCACGAGCTGCTGCTGCGCTTCCTTCACGTCCAGCGGCTGGCTGTTCGGTGCCTTCGGATGGGTGGTGACGTACAGCCCTTGGCTCGCCCGCACCGCGCCGTATGCGTCCGAGCGCAGATCGAAGCCGCTGCCCAGGTACGATCCGCGCGAATTGCCGTTCTGGTCGATGATGTAGCCCAGATGCAGCAGGCTGTTCGCGCTGCTGCTCATCAGCTGCACGCGGTTCTGCCCGGTCGCGTCGTCCATCACGAGCTGGTTGTAGCCGCTGCCCGAATACTCTTTCGACCGATATCCGGACAGAATCCCGTCGCTATGCCACTGCGGCTGGTTCGCGCCGTTGTACACGCGCCCGACCGCGAGCGGCCGGTCGCAGTCGCCGCCGACGTAGTCGATCAGCACTTCCTCGCCGATGCGCGGCACATGCACGCCGCCATAGCCGCCACCAGTATCCGACTGCACGACGCGCACCCAGCACGACGCGTTCTCGTTGCCCGGATTGAGGCGATCCCATACGAACTGCACGCGGATCCGGTTCAGCTCGTCCGTATAGACTTCCTCGCCCTGCGGCCCGACAACGATCGCCGTCTCAAGGTGCATCTTCGGCTTCTCGTGTTCGAACGGGCTACGATACGGCACGCTCACGCGCTGCGCTTCGACCTCGACGAGATAGAAGCCGACCGAACCATCGTCATGCGGCACGCGAAACGCCGGATCGGCACCGTAACCTTCCTGCGCTTGCATCAGCGCGTCGCGCAGGCTGTACGGAAAGTCCGCGCTGCTGCTGGCCACGGGCAGATTGTTCTCGATCCACCATTCGACGCCGATCGCCGCGAATTCGCGCTGGTCGGCCGGATCGCGATCATGTTCGGGATGGTCCGACAGCGTGAAGCGCCGGCCCGCATCGATTGCGCGCACGCCACCCGCGCCATGGAAGCGCTTTGCCTGCGACTCCCATTCCTCCATCCGCACCTTCGTCAGATGGTCGCCGCGCGTCTGGTCCAGATACGTGTAGGCACCGGTGTACTCGTACACTTCGAGCTGGTCGGGCAAATCACCCTGGCCACTCATCGTCGGCAGCGTCGTGCCCTTCGGGTTCGACGGCTGCGACGGGTTCTTGTAGTCGAACGTGCGTGTCGTTCGGGTCACGCTCTGCAGCGTGCGCGAGCCCGACCATTGAGTGAACGCGTCGGCTTCGCTCGCCGCGCCGCCGCGGTAGAAGCGCACGGTTTCCGGCGACAGCGGCGCGAACGCCTGCAGGTTGTCGGTGATGACGAGCGTGTGCGTCTTGCCGTCGTCGGCCTGCTGCCATGTGCTGTAGAGGCCTTCCCTTTCCATGAGCCGATGCACGAAATGCCAGTCGGTGTCGTGCTGGCGCGTGTACGACCGGTTCGGCAGCGGGTTCGACAGCGCGAAGCGGAAATGGCCCTGCGCCTGCGGATGCTGGTTCAGCACATCGCTGATGATCTGGTCGACGGTCGTGTCGTTCCAGAGCCGCTGGTCGCGACGAAACTTCAGGAAATGCGTGAAATCGGCGAACGTAAGCTGATAGGTCGTGAGCCCGCCGTCGGCGCCAAGGCGGCGCGCGGTGTGGACGTATCCGTTGATCGGCCGGTAGCTGCGATCGCCCTGCTGGATCCACAACGTGACGGGCTGCGCGATCAGCTTTTTAAGTTCCAGATCACTATCGGTCGACAGCACGTCGAGCGTGAACTCGTACGCACGCCCGACGCGCGAATGGCCGACCGCCCGCTGCACGGTCAGCACATTCGGGCCCAGCGGCGTATCGAGCTTCAGCAGCCGGTCCTGCTGAAGCAACCCGCCGCGCAATGCGGCAACAGTGTTCTGCATGTTCATGGCAACGGCCTTTTCTTCTTTTGACGCGCCCTCGGATGGCGCGCGATGCGATTTCGCTCGCGCGATTTTACAGACAAATTACTGCGAGACTCCGAAAAATGAACTGATTTAAAAGAGTTTTTCAAGCGTATTCCGAGCGACCCGCTCGAACCGTTCGAACGCCTGTTCGACACGGACGCGCCATGACGTCACGCCGAACTGCTCGCCCATCGCCCGCTGAAATCGCTGCAATCAGGGCCAATTCGACTTCCGGCGCGGCCCGGTTGCGAGTAGTGTCTACGTGCCCGTATTCCGGCCCAGTCCGGGCACGACCGATGCCCGGCGCTCGATTACCACACTGAACACTGGAGATCTGCGATGAAACGTTCGAAGTTCCTGCTGTCGGGCCTGCTGCTCGCGTCGGCCCTCGGTTTCACGGCCGTTGCCGCCCATGCGGAAGACCTGCTCGACTCGGTGAAGAAAGCCGGCGTGCTGCGCGTCGGCCTCGAAGGCACGTATCCGCCTTTCAACTCGCGCGGCACGTCGGGACAGCTCGAGGGCTTCGACGTCGATGTCGCCAATGCCGTTGCCGGCAAGCTCGGCGTGAAGACGCAATTCGTCCCGACCGAATGGAGCGGGATCATTGCGGGGCTGCAGGCCGGCAAGTTCGACGTGATCGTCAACCAGGTCACGATCACGCCGCAGCGCAAGGAAGCGCTCGACTTCAGCGAGCCGTACACGTACTCGGCAGCGCAGCTGATTCAGCGCAAGGACGACACGCGCAACTTCAAGTCGCTCGAGGATTTCAAGGGCAAGAAGCTCGGCGTGACGCTCGGCACCAACTACGACCAGATGGCACGCAGCGTGCCGGGCATCGAGGTGCAGACGTATCCCGGCGCGCCGGAAAAGCTGCGTGACCTCGCCGCGGGCCGGATCGAGGCGACGCTCGACGACCGCCTGATGCTGCCGTACATGATCAAGACGTCGAACCTGCCACTGCGCTCGGGCGCGGTGCTCAACGGCGGCAAGCAGGAGATGGCGATCCCGTTCCGCAAGGGCAATCCGAAGTTCGAGAAGGCGATCAACGATGCGCTGGAGTCGCTGCGCAAGGACGGCTCGTTGAAGAAGATCTCGATGCACTGGTTCGGCAGCGACGTGACGGTGCCGGTCGCGCAGTAAGCGGTTCGCCGCGCTTGTGTTGCGTCACGTCCTTCGCTGCGGCGAAGGCGTGACGCGCAACTGCATTACTTTTCCATTCCCCTCAAGCCGCTTCGTCGAAGCGCGCAAGCAGCATCTGGCCGATCGGCGTCAGCGCCGGGCGCGCAGCCACCGCACTCACACGTACCTGCGTATCGTCGACCAGCCGCTTTTCGACGAGTACGGCGAACGCCGGATTCGACGGGTCGACACTGTCCGGTGCGCGGGCAATGCGCAGCAGCATCGAGAATTCGTGCGGACTCAGCATGGTCCTTGTCTCCTGATCGTCCGCGATCCGGTTCGAATCGGCGTCGATCGTCTCTTTTGATGAAATGGCCCGAAGGCATGTGAATGCGAAAAGGCGTAGCTGTTTGCGATGAGGGCACGTCGTCGCGAGGAGCCAGCCGCTCCCTGCGCGGTGCGATGTCATCGGATCCGCTGGATGCGTACGTCACGGCAGGACGTGCAACGTTATTGGGCCATCGTGACGCGGCCGTGACAGCAAAGCCGGAGCGCACATCTGGTCGACCGATACCGACGACCGCGCTCATCGCAGACGGCAGATTGCTCGTTTGCAGACATTGCCTGGAAGACTGGCTGCGGCGCCAAGGCATCGCTTGGTGAGGCATTGCAATCCGCGCGACAATCCGAGCTTGACGACTTGTTCGGCGGCAATAGCAGCGCGCCCGGAGGTCCACCGCTTCCGACCGCGCCCTCATTGCCGCCACCTGCATTCCCGCTCCCGCTTTGACGCCATGACGAACGACGAAATTGAAGCTTGGGCCAAAGATCCGCGCCGCGCGGACACCATGCCTTTCGGGCTTTACGAGCCCGCGCACCAAAAAGGGATCACGGGTGCCGCCCTTGTAGTGCGGGGCGTGCTTTACTTCCGCAACGGTTTCACGTCGGAGGTTCGGCAAGCACTGGTGCGCTGCTTCAAGCAGTACAGCGCGGCGATCGAGGAGTATCAGCACGCGCTCGAAGTGGCGGCCGGCCAGACGCCGTCGAAGTCCGGGCCGCTGCGCTGGTTCTATTCCGAGGGAGAGGAACCAATCCAGTACGACAAGTCTCCAGGATTCGAAAGTCTCGCGACGAGCGTCCCCGCCGACGAGACCCTTGCGGTCGCGATCACCAGCGCCGAGCACAAGCTCGCGACCGGGTTTTATGAATTCACGGTGTTCGCGCTTAGCGAAAAGAAGGCTGCACGGAAACGCGGGCTCGACGGACTGGTCTTCACGGTACCGCGTGCGTTTATCGCGCACCGCCCCGGCGTGTTCGAGGCGATGTTCCGCGCGTTCGCAGAAGCGTTGCCGATAGTTTGCGGTCACGGCGGGCTGGCCGTGAACGTGCCTCCAATGGGGCGGCGACCAAACGAAGCCAGCGAGTATTTCTACGCGCGCCGTTTCGGGCCTGGCATCGACGTCGGCGATCCAATGCGTTCCACCATTCGTAAGCTTTACACGAAGATCAAGACCGTTGACTGGCTCAACGCGCTCGATGCGGACTTGGTCGCGGCTGTCGGTGGTGCATCGGCGCTCGGACTCCCGCCAGATTGGTTCGCCCGTATTCCCCTGGGGAACGGGGGCTTGATTATTCAGGCCGGCGTCGCGCCGCAGTCCGGCGTATCCAATGGACCAGGCATTCCCGTATCTCCACCCGCCGCGTACGTCATTCTGAACCACGCGCTGCGGCCGATCATCGCGGATGAGGTCGATACGCTGCAAGACGGGACACTGGACAGTACTGCGCCCCTGCTAAATACGGTCGTAGCGACCGAAGGTTGGCTGCGCCGGTTCAACGTACAGGATGATCAACTCAGCGGCTTCTGGGTCGAGCTACACAAGACGCCGAAGCTGCACGGCGAAACGGCGTGATGTTGCGGTGAGGCAGCGCCTTGTGATCCGTCATACGCAACATCGCAGCCACCGCTTGCACCCTGGCCCCCGGTTGCAATCAAAGACTCTTCGGGTAATCACGATTGCGATTCAACATCGCACCAATTTCTGTCAGCTTGGGGTGCGGGCGATTTCATTATGCGCCGGGGGTACGGCATCCCCCCAAACTGCCAAAGTCATACCCCAAATCTTTCCCCAAAATTTCGGGGATGCCCCGGCCTCTCACGGGACGTCCTGAAACAAAAAACCCGCGTCAGCGCTAGGCTGGACGCGGGTTTTGGGACTTCCGGGTACTACTTGAAACTAGTGTTTGGTGCCGGCTGCAGGACTCGAACCCGCCACCTGATGATTACAAATCAACTGCTCTACCAGATGAGCTAAGCCGGCGTAAGCGCGAGATTCTACCTCATTTCACGATCTTGAGGCGAGGTCTGCCGCCTTTCGAGCCGTCGCCGTCGGTTTTCGGCGGTTCGTCGGCGCCTTCGGACGGCTCCTCGTTCGCCCCGTCATCGACGACAGGCGTCAACACGGCAGGCGACTCGTCACGCGGCGCATCTTCCGCCTGCGCGGCATCGTCTTCGAACGCGCCCGAATCCGCGCCCTCGCCCGCGACCGCATCGACCTGGAACGCCATCCCCTGCCCATTCTCCCGCGCGTAAATCGCGAGCACGTTGGCCACCGGAATCTCGATCTTGTGCGCCTTCCCGGAGAACCGGGCGGTGAACTCGATCCACTCGTTACCCATCTGCAGCTGGCTCGTCGCCTCGAAGCTGATGTTGAGCACGATCTCGCCGTCACGCACGAACTGACGCGGCACGCGCGTCGAGTTGTCGACCCTCACCGCGATATGCG
>Ga0055532_1000596_pt1 | contig 14651 bp, 15 predicted proteins | sample AraplaCol_mLB_r2_FD_54990 | JGI IMG/M metagenome (GOLD analysis project Ga0055532, IMG submission 54990) | Arabidopsis root microbial communities from North Carolina, USA - plate scrape CL_Col_mLB_r2 | ecosystem: Host-associated > Plants > Roots > Endosphere | place: USA: North Carolina...
TCCCCTTTCTGATTATCATTACCAATTATTGTTATAATAATTATATTTACCAATCGAAAATTCCTGCTTATTCATAAAAAATTCTAAAAATTCATTAAGTACTGTCACTTTATCCAGAGATTTGGACGTGTTGTGGATAAAGTTGTGGACAACCCACAATATCCCCTTCGTTTATCCCTCCTCACACTTTCCGCAGCCCATGCTAAGTTGAAAAGTTGTCCACATTTTCTGTGGATACATTGTGTATAACTTATTTTCCCCGAAAATCGTGACACCCGCCCATACCCATTTTCCTGTTCTGACATAGCATAGGTATTGAATCTAGGGTAGGAGGTGTTAGCAAGTGGGTTTCTTTAACGGCTTCGAGGACTTCGCGCTGATCTTGGTTCTTTTCATCCTGCTCGTAATCGTTGGTTGTGACTGCAACTAATCACCCCGCTGCGATCCAGCCTATCTGAAGGCAAGCTATTTCGCTTTGCCTTCACTCTCTTCATAACGATATGAATAATGAACGAATCAGCATCTAGCAACCGCGACGTGCGGAACGTTCTCTCACTAGGATCTGGGAGCCGGGCTTCCCTCCTCTCAATTACATGAACAGTATAGTCAATCGGCCGTTATCAGCCATATCTCCCTGTACTATCTAATGGCGGTCCCACCTAGGATAGTACAACTAAAAAAGGATGCACGCCCATAACAACCGGCAAGCATCCTTTTTTATGATTTTATTTCGCTCCTGTGGAAAACTGGACTCTCTGAGCCGGATTGCGGTTATCCGCCGTATCCTTGATCTTCCGGCGCCTTGACAAGGATCTTTTTCAGCTTCCGTTCAAATTCAAGCCTTGGAATCATGACACTGTGCTCACACCCCGTGCATTTGATTCGAATGTCCATCCCCATGCGGATTACTTTCCAAGCATTGGTCCCACAGGGATGTGCTTTTTTCATCTGTACGACATCGCCCAGACCAAACTGCTTCCGTTCCATTTACTGACCCCTCCCTCCTGCATATTCCTGCCCTTTCCCTGGCATCGGCACGATTTTCTGATACGGGATTTGGATGCCCAGTCTTGTGAACTCCGTCCGAATCATCGCCCGCAATTTGCGGCTGATCCCATGATGGGTATTTGGCTTGCACTCAGCTGTGACCCGCATGAGCATCTCCGATGGACCGAGAGCCTGTACTCCCAGAATTTGCGGATCTGCTACGATATCGGGCAACTCTGCTTTTGCCCGCTTGAGTATATCCAGCAAAATTTCTTCCACCTGCGCAAGATCCTCTTCATACGCTACGGATATATCCAACACCGCCAACGTATTGGCAAGCGAAAAATTCGTCACCTGAGTGATCGTGCCATTCGGAAAGATAAACATCTCACCCGTCCAGCTCCGTATGCGGGTAATCCGCAGCCCGATTTCTTGGACAGTACCGGTCATATTGTTGATCGTAACGAAATCTCCGACCGCAAACTGATCCTCAAAAATGATGAAAAAACCGGTAATCACGTCGCGAACCAGACTTTGCGCTCCAAATCCGACCGCCAGTCCGAGAACTCCGGCACTGACCAGCACAGGACGTAGGTCAATCCCCATCTGTTGCAAAACCATGAGCAGCGCCAAAAAGTACATCGTGTACTGGACGATATTGTTTACCAGGACGCGCATGGTATCTACGCGCCTCTGCTCCATTTGAAGCTTGCTGCCCTTGCGATGTGTAAACACTTGATTGACCGCAGCCTGAACGATCGATACCAGTATGCGGGACAAGACCAGGATTGCGATGATCTTCAGGACAATCAGCCCAAAATCGATCCACATCTCCGTATCGGTTACGTATTGATACACCTGCTCATACAAGCTGCTAAAAAAGTCTTTCTTCTCCATCTGACTCACCTCTTCCATTCGCCATTTTCATATCAACTTCTTGGTAGCGTCCGGAAAACTGGCGAAAATAGTCGCGTATTGTTTTCATTTGTTCCCCCATGATCGCCCTCGCCTTCCCGTAATCCGCAATCGGAAATTCAATCGACAGGTCAATATCTGCATACTCCAGAAGCATTTCCGCCCGAAAAGCCTGCTGCGTAGAATCAAATGCAATCAGGTTGCTCTCTCCTGCCAATCTGCCTCCTCCTTACTTCGGTAGTCCTGTGGTCAGAATGGTATACCTATTGTACCTGTTCAACATTTTTCATGCCAGTTCCGCTGATTTTACCAAACTGGCATAACCTTCCCATTAACGGGTATGAAATTGGCATTTTGCTCCTATACTTGAATACTGTAGAAGAGATCTTTGTTTTGCAGCCAAGCCTATGCCCACCACATCAAGCGCGCTTTTGCACCGACCATTTCTTTTTCTGTGAAAAACGTCTCGACGTATTTCATAAAAGTGAATGTGACCGCTTGCGGTCAACACTTTTGTCCCCCGATGAGAGGGGAAAACGGTCATGACCGTTTTGACCAATCCCGCAAGAGTGGAGGTAGCCATACATGAATACACGCGAACAGGATCACCCGTCTTTTTTGCCGCCGTTCAAAGTGGAATATCGCAGTGAAAACGCTGATGATCATCTGGCCCAACATCTTGCACAAAGGCTGCGGTTGACAAAATACCATGACGAGATTGTGATCGTCTGCATCGGGACTGACCGCTCGACAGGAGATGCCTTGGGTCCTTTGATCGGCAGCAAATTGCACGAACACCGCTTCCATCATCTACAGGTCTACGGAACGCTGGATGATCCCGTCCACGCCATGAATCTGAATGAAAAAATGGAGCAAATCCAGAGCGCACATCCAAAATCGACGATTATTGCCATCGATGCCTGTCTTGGACAGTTTTCCAATGTCGGCAACATCAACGTAGCCAATGGCCCGCTCAAACCTGGCGCAGGCGTCAAAAAAGAACTTCCCTCTGTTGGAACCTTTCACATTACGGGGATCGTCAACGTAGGAGGTTTCATGGAGTACTTCGTCTTGCAAAATACGCGTCTTGCGGTCGTCATGAAGATGGCCGAAATCATTGCCTCCGGTCTCTCCAAAGCGGCTGGCCTTACTTCTAAAGAAAACAGGCTGGCTACACAACTGGTAGATGATCCTATCCGCAAATCGCTTGACAACTCGGCATCATCTCCACAGTCAATGGTGTACGAGCAATGACCTCACCATCTGCCTGGACGAATAAAGGAGATTGCGAATTGAGTTGGATGTGTTGCCCTCTATAAAATCGAGCTCCTGGATGCTTAGTATGCGAACCGGAAAATATCAGCGGAAAAGCCCTCAGCAATTGCCAACGGTTGATGTTGCTCACGACACAGATTTCCGCGATGCCATCATTGGGTATCGCTCCCGGACAGATCAACATGCCTCCCCCGAAATTGGGAATGTTGGCGATTGCGATTAGCCAGACGTTTTGTAGTCGATAGGTTTGTCCATCTACAACCAGCGTCACATCTGTCGGCTGAAAGGAACAAATAACCCGTAAAACAGACAGGATATAGGCGACTTTACCGAGTCCGCCTTTATTTAGCCATCCCTTGTAGGAAGCTTCGTTCGTCGTTTTTGCCACCTGTGCGTCAAACCCTGCCCCGACCACATTGACCGCCACTCTCTCATTGATTCGCAGCAGATCGATTGTTTTTTTCTTTTCTCCCCGCAGAATTTGTTCCAATGCTTTTGCCGGTTCTACAGCTAATCCATGCCCTCGGGCATAATCATTTCCTGAACCAGCTGGTATCACGCCAAACAGACAGGATTGTCCTGACTGCTGTACTCCATTCAGCACCTCATGAACGGTTCCGTCTCCTCCAACAGCAATGATTTTCGTTACTCCCTCTTTTTGAATCAACTCAACAGCCAGTTCTTGAGCTTCCCCTATTCTCGATGTCTTCCTCATCTGATAAACGGCTCCTGTGCCCCTTAGAGAGCGTTCTATTATTCTCCAAATGTCATTTCCTTTGCCATTGCCGGCCATTGGATTGACGATGAATCCAAGCATGGTCATCCTCTCCGCTCCTTGTGCTGTCTTTTTTATTATCGCATGGCTCTTATCGACTGAAAAGAATGAGACCGGCACGTGGCTTTACGGGATTGGTTCTCGCAAAAAAGCTCTCCCTATTTGGGAGAGCTTCGTACTTCACGTTTATAAAATACCGGATAACCAATCCGCAAACGGTACTCCCAGTGCGGCAACGACCAATGCTGGCAGCATGTTGGCGACCTGTATTTTTTTCAGCTCCAGGATATTGATCCCGATAGCTATAATCATCAAGCCTCCGACTGCCGTCACTTCCAGCAAAATGGCATCGAGCATCTTCTCGCTGACCAGATTGTAGATTTGGGTTGAGAGCAAGGTGATTACTCCCTGGTACAAAAAGACCGGAACAGCCGAAAATAACACGCCAATTCCTAATGTCGACGTAAAGATGATCGCCGAAAACCCATCCAGCAATGCTTTGGTGTATAAAATGTCATGGTTGTCACGCAAACCGCTGTCCATCGCGCCCAGAACCCCCATTGCCCCAATACAATAGACCAAAGTGGCCGTAACAAATCCAGTCGCGACACTGCCCTGCTTGTCTCCGCCTACCTTTTTCTCAAGCCACTTCCCCGCTTGATTTAAACCATGATCAATATTGATCCATTCTCCGAGGATGGCTCCGACCACGATGCTGACGATGACCAATAAAATGTTTTGCGTGCCTAATGCCATTTTCAAGCCCAATACCATGACAGCCAGTCCGATCCCCTGCATGACGGTCCTGCGAACCGATTCAGGTATGCGCGTCAACAAGCGCCCCAGTAAGGAGCCGACGATAATCGCTGCGGCATTGACCAGGGTTCCCAACAAAATCACATGATTTCCCCCTATGTGTCTCTATCTGAAAGCAGCCGCAATTTCGTCCACTGCCGCGATCAGCGCCTCTATCTCTTGTTCTGTATTGTACATGCCAAAGCTTGCGCGGACGGCACCTGTCATGTCTGTACCCGTAGTCTGATGTCCCAAAGGAGAGCAATGAAAGCCGGAACGAGTCGCAATACCATACTGCTGATCGAGAATAAACGAGACTTCCGAAGCATCCACACCTGCAATATTAAAGGAGACGACTCCCACCCTTTGGGTTTCGATTCTCGGACCGTATACGGTAACGCCGGGGATTGCTTGCAGTGCGGTCATGGTTTTTCTGACCAACTCCCACTCGTGCTGTCCGATCGCTTCTACCCCTTTTTCCATGATTTCCGAGACTCCTGCCAGCAGTCCTGCCAAACCTACGGTATTGACCGTGCCACTCTCATAGCGATCCGGTCTGGTGGTAGGCTGTTCGATTGCCTCTGACTGACTGCCTGTGCCTCCATGAATCATCGGCACAAGATCAATCTCTCCGTGCACATAGAGGCCCCCAGTTCCTTGTGGTCCGTACAATCCTTTATGTCCAGGAAAAGCCAGCATATCAATATTCATCTCTTCCGCATGTATGGGCAAGACCCCTGCTGTCTGCGATGCGTCCACCAAAAATTTGATGTCGTGCTGCTTCGCCAATTGACCCAACTCAGCAATAGGCAGGATCACACCAGTCAGATTGGAAGCGTGACTGACCGCCAGAAGCCGCGTATTGGGACGAATCGCCTTTGCAAAATCCTCTACATAAAAAAGCTGGTCGCCCCTCGGCTCTACATAGGTTACTTCTACTTGTTTGGTCCGACTCATATATTCCAAAGGACGACGCACAGAGTTATGTTCGATCGTCGTAGAAATCACATGGTCGCCATCTTTCAAAAAGCCTTTGATCGCTTGATTAAGCGCCTGCGTCGCATTGAGATAAAAAAAGAGGTCATTCGGGTTTTGAATCCCAAACAACCGCGACAATTGCACGCGCGTTCGAAACACCGTCTTGCTTGCCTTCATTGCAAGGGTATGACCGCCCCTGCCTGGATTGGCTGCAAAGTCTTCAATCACTTCTGCCATCTTTTCTTTGACAGCAGGCGGCTTCGGCCAGGTAGAGGCTGCATTGTCCAAGTAGATGATTGCCATCGCTTCTCTACACTTCCTTTTCGATAGTAAGGATATCCAGAATGCGCTGCAAATCCTCAGGGGAGTAAAAATCGATCTCGATCTTTCCTCGTTTCGTCCCTTTTTTAATTTTGACCGATGTACCGAAGCGGCTGCGCAGCTTCTCTTCCATTTCAATCAGAATCGGTTCGCTTTTGATTGGCTTTTTCTTTTTTGTTTCACGTGAAACACTGAGCTGTTTCACCAATTCTTCCAATTGTCGTACATTGAGTCCTTTATCGATGACCTCTTTTGCCAACTCTAGCTGCAGCTTTTCCTGCTCCACTGACAGCAATGCGCGGGCGTGCCCCATCGTCAGAGCAGCTGTAACCAGCATCTGACGAATTTTTTCCGGCAATTGCAGCAAACGCAGCATATTTGCTACATGCGGTCTGCTTTTCCCGATTTTCTTCGCCAATTGCTCTTGTGTATAGGAATGATGGGAAATGAGTTTCCCGTACGCCTCTGCCTCTTCCAATGAATTGAGGTTTTCTCTTTGCAAGTTTTCGATCAGCGCAATTTCCATCAATTGTTGATCCGTGTAAGACTTCACAATTACAGGTATTTGCTTCAATCCCACCGATTTGGCTGCTCGCAAACGGCGCTCGCCCGCTACGAGTTCATAGCCCTTGATGCTTTTGCGTACGATCAAGGGTTGGACGATGCCATGCTCTTGAATGGAAAGCGCTAGCTCCTCAATCGCAGCTGGGTCAAATTCCTTGCGGGGCTGGTAGGGGTTGGGACGGATCTCACTGATCGAAACCTCTTTTACTGTCTCCCCTTCCTCGATGAGGTTGGAGGTGATGAGCGCATTTAGCCCTTTTCCCAAACCTCTGGTCATACACCAACCACTTCCTTCGCCAAGTCGGAATACACCTCAGCGCCTCTGGAACGCGGATCATACGTGATGATGGCTTGTCCATGCGACGGCGCTTCGCTCAAGCGAACATTCCGCGGAATAATCGTCTTGTATACTTTTTCCTGAAAATACTTCTTCACTTCTTCGATTACTTGGATACCGAGATTGGTCCGCGCATCCAGCATTGTCAGCACGACGCCCTCGATCGCAAGCTGGGAATTGAGATGCTTCTGAACTAATCGAATCGTATTCAGCAATTGGCTAAGTCCTTCCAGCGCATAGTACTCACACTGGATTGGTATCAATACAGAATCAGCGGCTGTCAAGGAATTGACTGTCAAAATGCCCAACGATGGAGGACAATCAATGATCACGAAATCATACTTGTCCTTAATCACTTCCAATGCTTTTTTCAAGCGAACTTCGCGGGAAATGGTAGGAACCAGCTCGATCTCCGCACCCGCTAGTTGAATTGTGGCAGGGATAATCTTCAAACCTTCAATTTCAGTTGGCAAAGTGGCATCAACGGGGCTAATGTCATTGATCAACACGTCATAGATACAATACCTTACATCGGCCTTGTTCACTCCGATTCCACTCGTTGCATTTCCCTGTGGATCAATATCAACAAGCAGGACCTTTTTCCCCAATGCGGCCAGACAAGCGCTGAGATTTACGGATGTGGTTGTCTTCCCGACGCCGCCTTTCTGATTCGCTACCGCAATGATTTTACCCAACTTCTCCACCTCATTTTTTTCGTGTAGGAAAGCACGTATAACAACGATCCGCTATTCATCGTTCTGTCTTTCCAATGAAAGAAACCGCGACACCTCTTTACAAGTCTTCTATACATGTATGTTACCAGATTTAACGCCCTACCGTACTGAATTTTTTCGCTGCCGGCCCCATCAAAATGCATCTCATTGGAAATAAAATCCTCTATCTTCCGAATTCTGCTAGAAGTGTTGAAGAAAATCGGTACTTGGGTCAAAAAGAAAGGCGGCTATGTCGCCACCTATCCTGATTTACGGTTATTTCCATGTTTTTTATCTTTCTTTCTTGTTTTTCGGAATGCGAATCGTAAATTGATAAAATTCTTCGTGATCCTCTTCGTTGGTCTCTACTGGCAAACCAGTCTGCATAACCATATCAATCGATTGGCGCACCGTGTTGATCGCAATCCTTGCATCTCGAGAAAAAGCCTTCCACCGGGGTTTGGCTTCCTTTTCTTTTGGTTGTTCCTTAGCTTCCAGCAATTGTTTGACTCGAACTTCTGTCTGTTTTACGTTCCATTCACGATCTAAGATTTCTTGCATGACTTTGAGCTGCAGCTCATCATCTTTGAGCGGAATTAATGCGCGAGCGTGTCGTTCAGTCAATTGACGGGACATCAGCGCATCCTGAATCGGCTGCGGCAGATGGAGGAGACGCAATTTATTAGCGACCGTCGACTGGCCTTTTCCCAGACGTTGTGCCAGACTCTCCTGGGTCAAATTATGCAGATCGATCAGCTTTTGATAGGCGACCGCCTCTTCAATCGCTGTCAATCCTTCTCTCTGAAGGTTTTCTATTAAAGCAATAGAAGCTGTCTGCGCGTCATTAAAATCTTTGATGATCGCAGGGATGCGCTCCATTCCCAATTTTTTCGTTGCCCGTAAGCGTCGCTCTCCAGCGATTAATTCATATCGACCGTCCCTTACCCGTACTACGATCGGCTGAATTAAACCATGGGTGCGAATGGTTTGGCACAGCTCGTCAATTTTTTCGTCATCAAATACCGTTCGCGGCTGGTAGGGATTGGGTACAATCTCCTCGACAGGTATCTGACTAATTTCTTCGATGTCTGTTTTCTCGTTCAAGCCAAAGATACGAGAAAAGGAATCTCTTACTGCCATACTAAAAAACCCCCACTTCTAACCGTTCCGTCCGCTGTTTCCTCGATGTAAGCCAACTTCCTCTTCTATATGTTGCGATCCTAGTGAATCAGGGAAGGCCCAGACTTAGCTGCAACATCCGCACAAATTACAGGTTCAATAAGGTGTGCTCCCCTCTTTTATGTTGTGATTTCACAAAAGCTTGGAGGGGTCGACAATGGAAGATTCCTTGTCTGCACAGGAAAGCATGGAAGTTTGGTTGCTTCGATCAACGATGCGTCTTGTTACTCTTTGGTATTCTGCAAAATTAGCCCAATTCCTGCTGCATAAAAAACGTTTCACGTGAAACATCTATGTCATTTATCCTTGTCTTCTTCATGCCTTTCTTCCTCCTCCTGATCATTTCTGGAAACATGAAAGAGACGAGGGAAAAGCTTGTGCAAATCAAGGATCAAATACGCGAATAAGGCTGCGATAATCGCCGACATGTACATTCCTGCACTAAACATCAAGCCGATTGCCGAAGCCACCCACATCCCAGCCGCTGTCGTCAATCTATGCAGTTTCAGGTCGCTCGTTCTTTTGAATTGGTGGTCGTCAGACCATAGTGGATGGGAGGAAAAAGGGGAGGAAGCTCCAGGTCGGTTGGGATCTTCGCTGAGGGTCATTCCTGTTCGTCTTCATTCCAAAGGCAGAACCGCGGCCAAAAGCAGCCGTTTCTGAAAAGTGATTCAGGGTTGGCCTCTAAGAACGTGTTCCGCCTTTTCCATTACGCCTGGGTCAAGTCCCCAAATAAACTTCGCTTATCTCCCCTTTTTCCTCGACCAGCTTATTCTGATCTTCAGGCTTTTTTTGTGGGTTTCTCAAGGAGATAACGAGGTCCCCGAACCCTAGTGCCTTACCCTTACTGAATCAAACGGATATTGCCAACCAATCGTAAAATCTTGATCATTGGTCGACGAATATACCGAACGATATTACGTTTAAAGGGTCAAAAAACAGAAGCGGCCCCAGTCTTTTTGACTGCTGGGACCGCTCCCCTGTTTTCTCATCTACACGATTGGTTTTTTGGCTGGTACCCCAGCTTTTCTTGGGTAGTTCTTCGGCGTACTATCCACCTTCTCGATGATGACGATATTTCGCTCGCCCGCATCCTCCGGCAGATAGAATGTCTCTACCTTGCGTGTCTTTCCGCCCAGTGTTTTAATCGCCTTTTTCGCTTCATTGAGCTCTGGAGTGATTTCTGCACCTTTTAATGCGATGAAATGACCGCCTACCTGGGCAAATGGCAAACAAAACTCCGAAAGCAGATTGAGGCGCGCAACAGCGCGGGCTACTACCAATTGAAAGGATTCCCGATACGCTGGTTCCTGACCCCGATCTTCCGCACGGCCATGGACAGGGTATACATGCTCCAAGCCAAGCTCCTGCGCTACATGCTGCAAGAATCCCATTCGCTTGTTCAGCGAGTCGATAATCGTCATTTTCAGATGAGGAAAGCATATTTTCAGCGGAATGCTGGGGAAACCTGCCCCTCCCCCGATATCGACCACGGATTCGACCTGGTCAAAAGGAAAGGTAAAGGCAGGTGTAATAGAATCGAAAAAATGTTTATTGTATACCTGCCCTTCTTCCGTAATGCCGGTCAGGTTCATTTTTTCGTTCCATTCCACCAACAACCGGAAATACTGGTCAAACTGCTCCATCTGTTTGACGGAGAGCTCGATACCTTTCTCTGCCAACGCCTGAGCAAACTCTTCTCTCTTCATCTCGTACGCTCCTTATTCAGCGGCTCCTACGCGATTGTACTGCTCCAAATAGATCATCAGTACGGAAATATCTGCAGGATTCACCCCGGAGATACGCGCTGCTTGCCCGATATTCAGAGGACGAATGCGGCTCATATTATCACGTGATTCTTTCGCCATCCCCGTGATTTTGTGGAAATCGATATCCTCTGGGATCCGCCGCTCCTCCATTTTTTTCATTCGTTCCACCTGTTGGAGCGATTTGCGAATATAGCCTTCGTATTTAATTTGAATCTCTACCTGCTCCATGACGTCCTCGTGAAGCTCAATGGGAGCCGGGGACATTTTGATGATATGGTGATAGTTCAACTCAGGTCGGCGCAACAACTGAGCCAACTCAATGACTTCTGTCAGTTCAGGCGATCCCGCCTCGCGCAAAATCTCCTGCACATGCGGCAAATCAGGACGCACACGAGTATTGAGGACTCGTTCCTTTTCCTGTTCAATCAATTCCCGCTTTTTATTGAAGCGTTGGTAGCGCTCCTCGCTGATCAGGCCGATCTCATGGCCAATATCCGTCAGACGCAGGTCCGCGTTATCGTGGCGCAATAACAAGCGGTATTCAGCACGCGAAGTAAGCAGACGATAAGGCTCATAAGTCCCCTTCGTTACCAAGTCATCGATCAACACGCCGATATAAGCCTGTTCCCGCCCCAGAATAACGGGAGGTTGGTCCTGTACTTTTCTGGCGGCGTTAATTCCCGCCATCAGACCTTGAGCGGCCGCTTCTTCGTACCCGGAAGTACCGTTGATTTGTCCCGCAGTAAAGAGACCAGGAAGCTTTTTCGTCTCCAATGATGGCCATAGCTGTGTCGGATCTACCGCGTCGTATTCGATGGCATAGCCAGGACGCATCATTTTTACTTGCTCCATCCCCGACAGGGAACGCAGCATCGATAGCTGCACCTCTTCCGGCATACTCGTCGACAGCCCTTGCACGTACATCTCTTCCGTATTTCTTCCTTCTGGCTCTAGGAAAATCTGATGACGCGGCTTGTCGTTAAAGCGGACGACTTTATCCTCAATCGACGGGCAATAACGCGCTCCTGCCCCCTCAATCGTTCCAGAATACATCGGCGCACGATGCAGATTGCTGTTGATCAGACCATGCGTCTCTTCGTTGGTGTACGTCAGCCAGCAAGGTAGCTGATCGGTGATAAATTCAGTCGTTTCATAGGAAAAAGCACGCGGAACTTCATCGCCCGGCTGAATTTCCATCTTGCTGAAGTCTACACTGTGCTTGTGCACCCGCGGTGGCGTTCCCGTTTTGAAACGTTTTAGCTCAAAGCCGAGTTCCTTGAGATGATAAGCAAGTCGAATCGATGGCCGCATGTTGTTCGGACCGCTTTCATACTGCAAATCGCCCAGAATGATTTTTCCTCGCAAGTACGTTCCAGTCGTCAATACGACTGCTTTTGCTCGGTAGATAGCACCCGTCTGTGTCAGGACACCCTCACAAATTCCATCATTGACGATCAGTTCTTCGACCATCGCCTGACGCAAGATCAGATTAGGTGTATTTTCAATGGTTCGTTTCATCTCATGCTGGTAGGCAAATTTGTCCGCCTGTGCACGCAAAGCATGTACAGCAGGTCCTTTTCCCGTATTCAGCAACCGCATCTGGATGTGAGTTTTGTCCACATTGCGTGCCATCTCACCGCCAAGCGCGTCCACTTCCCGAACGACGTGTCCTTTTGCCGGCCCCCCTACAGAAGGGTTACATGGCATAAATGCAACTGCATCCAGGTTGATGGTCAAAAGCAAGGTACTGCTTCCCATCCTCGCAGATGCCAAAGCCGCTTCACAACCAGCATGCCCCGCTCCAATTACGATGACGTCATACGAGCCGGCTTCATAGGTTGGTATATCACTCATGTGTAAATCCTCCTTAGTTCCTTGCCTACTTACCTAAACAGAATTGGGAAAAAATCTGATCGATGAGATCTTCGCCGACACTTTCTCCGATAACTTCCCCCAGCAATTCCCACGCCTTTTTAATATCAATCTGAATCATATCAACCGGCATGAGCTGGTCGATCCCCGCCAATGCATCGTCCATCGCCCGCTCTGCTGACCGCAGCAAATGAATGTGACGGGCATTGCTCACATAAGTCAAATCATCCTGCTGCACACGCCCGGAGAAGAAAATGTCCGCAATCGCCTTCTCAAGCAGCTCAATCCCCTGCTCTTTCAGCGCTGAGGTCATGATCAGCGGTTGATCAGGGAAATGGCGTTTGACCTCTTCCAGATCGATTTTCTGAGGCAAATCGAATTTATTGATGATGACGATGACGGAGAAGCCTTTTGCTGTCTCAAAAATAGCATAATCATCCTGACTAAGTGGTTCATTATAGTTGACGACTAGCAGGACCAAATCAGCCTTTTGCAATAGCTGCCGGGATTTTTCCACCCCGATTTTCTCTACGACATCCTCTGTATCACGGATCCCTGCTGTATCGATCAAGCGCAAGGGAACACCGCGGACATTGACGTATTCTTCAATCACGTCTCGTGTGGTTCCCGCCACATCTGTGACGATTGCCTTCTCTTCCTGCACCAAGCTGTTCAGCAGCGAGGATTTGCCGACATTGGGCCGGCCGATGATAGCCGTAGACAAGCCTTCCCGCAGGATTTTCCCTTGCTTGGCCGTTTGCAGCAGCCTTCCTATTTCCTCTTTTACCTCTAAGCATTTTTCACGCAGGAAATTCTGCGTAAATTCCTCGACATCATGCTCGGGATAATCCAACGTTACCTCTATATGTGCCATCGCCTCAATCAAATTTTGGCGCAAATTACGAATCAATCGGGATAATTTCCCTTCCACCTGATTCAAGGCTACCTTCAAAGCCCGATCCGTCTTCGCCCGGATCAGATCGATGACAGCCTCTGCCTGCGACAGGTCCACACGCCCATTTAAAAATGCGCGCTTGGTAAATTCGCCGGGCTCTGCCAATCTTGCCCCATTCTCCAGAATCAGCTCCAGCACGCGCTCTACCGATACGATTCCGCCGTGGCAATTGACCTCTACGACATCTTCCCGCGTAAACGTTCTCGGTTCTTTCATCACCGACACGAGAACCTCTTCCACCAGATCCCCTGTCTGCGGGTCAACCAAATGGCCATAATGAATCGTATGTGTGTCCACAGTGGACAATTTTTGTTTCCCTTTATAGATCTTATCCACAATTTCGATCGCCTCCGGGCCGCTCACCCGGATCACAGCAATTCCGCCCTCACCCATCGGTGTAGCCACTGCCGCTATCGTATCGAATTTCATGATTGTTCACCTCAAGCTTTCCCTTCACACGAATCAGCCACTAACATATTAGCTTAACAGATACGACTTAAAAATACCAAGCGAAAACTGCATCTGGGAACCTTCCAGCATCCGCCAAATTCGAATAAGCAACCCCGTCTGAAGGTTGCCATCTTTTTCGTGTTATCCACAGTATGATCGTTTTCGGTCTTGACCAACCCTCGTCCTTTCTTATCCACAGTGGACAAGTTTTCAGCAATATAGCTCATTTTTGAAAACAAAAAAAAGAGCCTAACGAGAGGCTCCTTTTGCGGCAATGACGATATAGCGGTTGGGTTCGTCTCCTTCGCTGAATGTCACGACATCCGAGCGCTTTTGCAAAAAGGCATGAATCACCTTGCGCTCCGCTGCTGACATTGGCTCCAAACGAATGTTCTGTTTGGTAGAGAGCGCCTTTTTGGCGACCCGGTCGGCCAGCTGCTCCAGTGTTTCTTTGCGGCGCAGCCGGTAATTTTCAGCGTCCAACGTGATGCGCACATGCTTGTCCGCATGACGGTTAGCTACGACATTTACGAGATACTGTAGGGAGTCTAGCGTTTGTCCCCTGCGGCCAATGATGATCCCCAGATTGGTCCCCTGGATGTCAAAAAGCATGCCTTCTTCGTTGGGACGGGATTCCACCCGAGCATCCACCTTCATATTGGTTAATACATCCTGAAGAAAGTTACGTCCCTCTACAACCGGGTCAAAGTGAAACTCTACCTCCACTTTGGCATCCTTCACACCGATCAGGCCAAACAGTCCCCTG
>Ga0055532_1000646_pt1 | contig 13452 bp, 7 predicted proteins | sample AraplaCol_mLB_r2_FD_54990 | JGI IMG/M metagenome (GOLD analysis project Ga0055532, IMG submission 54990) | Arabidopsis root microbial communities from North Carolina, USA - plate scrape CL_Col_mLB_r2 | ecosystem: Host-associated > Plants > Roots > Endosphere | place: USA: North Carolina...
GTGCGGCTCGAATTGCCGGAGCGCGTCGAATACGCGGAAGCCGTGCTGTTCGCCGCGCGGCGGCTCGTCGTGCAGCTGTGCGGCTGGCTGGCCGCGCGGCAGCTGTCGCTGGCCGCGATGACGTTCGATCTCGAGCACGAGCGCGGCCGTCAGGCCGTGCCGCCGACGCCGCTCGAACTCGCGTTCGCCGCACCCGTGCGCGACGAGACGCATTTCATGCGGCTGCTCGGCGAGCGGCTCGCGCGCGTCGAGTTGCCGGCCGCGGTGATCGCGGTGCGTCTGAAGGCCACGCGCGTCGAATCGGTCGCGCCGCCGGCCGACGATCTTTTCCCCGAGCCGGGCGGCACGAAAGAGACGCGCGCGCGGCTGTTCGAGCTGCTGGTCGCACGGCTCGGCGCGGAGAACGTGCTGCGCGCGGCACCCGTCGCCGATCACCGGCCCGAGGCCGCGAACCGCTGGCTGCCGCTCGATGCGCAGGTCGGCAAGCCGGCCGGCGGGCCGCCGGCCGTGCCGCCGAGGCCCGCGTGGTTGCTGGACGAGCCGCTGCCGCTGTTGATGCGGGGGGAGCGGCCGGTATTTCATACGCCGCTCAGGATGATGTCGTCGGTGGAACGGATCGAGGCCGGGTGGTTCGATGGCCAGCTCGCCGCACGCGATTACCACGTCGCGCAGGACGAAACCGGTGCGTGCTACTGGGTGTTCAAGGAGCGGGCAGCGAGCGAGGCCGCGCCGCGCTGGTTCCTGCACGGCCTGTTCGGGTGAACGGTCATGGTTGCGGAATTCAGCTGGCTGCCCGATTACGCGGAGTTGTTCTGCCGTTCGAACTTTTCGTTCCTGCATGGCGCGTCGCATGCGGAAGAACTGGTCGAGCGTGCGGCGGAACTCGGCTATCGCGGGATCGCGATCACCGACGAATGCTCGCTCGCCGGCGCACCGCGCATGCACGTCGCGGCGAAGGCGAAAGGGTTGCCGCTCGTCATCGGTTCGTACTTCGAAGTCACACCGGATGAAGTCGCACCGGGCCACGATCCGGGCCCCGGCGCGTTCGGGCTCGTGCTGCTCGCGCAGAATCGGGAAGGCTACGGCAACCTGTCCGAGCTGATTTCGTGGCGGCGGATGGAAGCGCCGAAGGGGACGTACACGCTGACGTCGCACATGCTGTCGAGGCCGCCCGAGGCATTCGCACACCTGCGCGGCATGCCCGACTGCTTCGCGATTCTCGTGCCCGCGTACCCGGTGCGCGCGGACGTGCTCGATGCACAGGTCGCGTGGTTTCGCGCGACGTTCGGCGAGCGTGCACGGCTCGGGCTCGTGCAGTTGCAGCGCGCGCTGGACGGTGCGCAGCGCGAAGAGATTCGTGCGGCGGGCGAGCGGCGCGGCGTGCGCATCGTCGCACTCGGCGACGTGACGATGCACCGGCGCTCGTGCAAGGAACTGCAGGACGTGATGACGGCGATCCGTGTCGGGATGCCTGTCGCGGAATGCGGTTATGCGCTCGCGCCGAATGCGGAGCAGCATCTGCGTGCGCGCGGGCGGATCGGGAAGCTGTTTTCGCCGGAAGAGATCGCGGAAACGTGCGCGATGCTCGACGGCTGCAATTTCTCCCTCGATGACCTGAAGTATGAATACCCGCTCGAACTCGTCCCGCGCGGGCATACGCCGACGAGCTACCTGAAGCAGGAGACCTGGGCGGGTGTGGCCCGGCGTTACTGGAATGGTGTGCCGGAGAAAGTAGCCAGGCAGATCCGGTATGAACTCGCCCTGATCGCGAAACTGAATTACGAGCCGTTCTTCCTGACCGTCTACGACATCGTCAAATTCGCGCGCAGCCAGAACATCCTGTGCCAGGGACGCGGCTCGGCGGCGAACTCGGTGGTCTGCTATTGCCTCGGCATTACCGAGGTCGATCCCGATCAGAGCACGATGCTGTTCGAGCGCTTCATCAGCGTGGAGCGCGGCGAGCCGCCCGATATCGACGTCGATTTCGAGCATCAGCGCCGGGAAGAAGTGATTCAGCATATCTACGAGAAGTACGGGCACGATCGCGCCGCACTGGCGGCAGCCGTATCGACCTATCGCCCGCGCGGCGTGCTGCGCGAGACCGGCAAGGCGCTCGGTGTCGATCCGGTGCTGGTCGATCGCGTCGCGAAAGCGCATCGCTGGTTCGACGGCAGTCGCGACCTGCTGCAGCAATTCTCGACGACCGGGCTCGATCCCGAGACGCCGCTCATCCAGGCGTGGGCCCGGCTCGCCGCGCGGCTGCTGAACTTCCCGCGCCATCTGTCGCAGCACTCGGGCGGCTTCGTGATCAGCCGCGGCAAGCTCACGCGGCTCGTGCCGGTCGAGAACGCGGCGATGGACGGGCGGCGCGTGATCCAGTGGGACAAGGACGATCTCGAAGCACTCGGGCTGATGAAGGTCGACGTGCTCGCGCTCGGCATGCTGTCGGCGCTGCATCGCGCGTTCGACATGCGCACCGCATGGCGAGGCCCGCCGAAGGCTGACGGCAAGCCGTTCACGTTGAAGCACATTCCGAAGGATGACGACGCAACTTACGACATGATTTGCCGCGCCGACACGGTCGGCGTGTTCCAGATCGAATCGCGTGCGCAGATGTCGATGCTGCCGCGCCTGCGGCCGCGCACTTATTACGACCTGGTGATCGAGGTGGCGATCGTGCGGCCGGGGCCGATCCAGGGCGGGGCAGTGCACCCTTATCTGAAACGACGCCAGGGCATCGAAAAGGTCAGTTATCCAAAGGAGGACCTGAAGCCCGCGCTCGAACGGACGTACGGCGTGCCGATCTTCCAGGAACAGGTGATGCAGATCGCGATGATCGCGGCCGGCTTCACGGCCGGTGAGGCCGACCAGTTGCGTCGCGCGATGGCCGCGTGGAAGCGCAAGGGCAATCTGGAGCAATATCACGGCAAGATCGTCGACGGGATGCGCGAGCGCGATTACCCGCCCGAGTTCGCCGAACAGATCTTCGAGCAGATCAAGGGCTTCGGCGATTACGGTTTCCCCGAGAGCCACGCGGCGAGCTTCGCGAAGCTCGCCTATGCCAGCAGCTGGCTCAAATGCCACGAACCGGCGATCTTCCTCGCCGCATTGCTGAACAGCCAGCCGATGGGTTTCTATCCGCCGTCGCAACTCGTGCAGGACGCGAAGCGTCACGGCGTGCAGGTCCTGCCGATCGACGTCACGCAAAGCGGCTGGGAGGCATCGCTCGAAGCGCTGCCCGGCCAGCCGCCTCCGCACGGACAGCCGGCCGTCCGGCTCGGGCTGTCGCTCGTGAGCGGTCTGGGAGAAGCCGCTGTCCGCAGGATCGAAGCCGCACGCGCGGCGGGCCCCTTCGACAACGTCGACACTCTCGCGCGTCGCGCGCAGCTCGAGCGCCGCGATCTCGAAGCGCTCGCCGCCGCGAACGCGCTCGCGACCCTCGCCGGCCATCGTCGCGACGCGCTGTGGCAAGCGGTTGCAGCGGCACCCGAGCGTGACCTGCTCGCGACCGCACCGATCGACGAAGTGGAGAAGCCGGCACTCGGCGCGCCGTCGGAAGCCGACGACATCCTCGCCGACTATCACACCACCGGCCTCACGCTGAACCGTCACCCGGTCGCGCTGCTGCGGCCCGAGCTGCGCGCGCGGCGGCTGTCGTCCGCGGCCGAACTGCACGACCGCCCCGACGGCCGGCTCGCGCGCGCGTGCGGGCTCGTGACCGCGCGCCAGATGCCGGGCACCGCGAAAGGCGTGATGTTCATGACGCTCGAGGACGAAACCGGCTGCGTGAACCTGATCGTCCGGCCCGAGCTGCTCGCGCGGCAGCGCCGCGAAACCCTCGATTCGCGGCTGCTCGCCGTGTCCGGCGTGTGGCAGGTCGCGAGCGACGTGAGGCACCTCGTCGCGCAGCATTTCGAGGATCTGACGCCGCTGCTCGGCGGCCTGCGCACGTCGAGCCGCGAGTTCCATTGATGCCAGGTGCACCGCGCGTGGCACGACGGGCGTGAAGCCGATCGATCGTCGCGATGCCGTGAACGCGTCGCGCGTTACGGCATGACGGGCGGATGGTAGGCGAGTGTGCCCGCGAGTGCCCAGAGCATGAAGATCACGAGCGGCAGGTGAACCGCCAGTTGCGTGAACGTGAAACCGACAATGTCGCGGGCACGCAACCCGAGCACCCCGAGTAGCGGCAGCATCCAGAACGGGTTGATCAGGTTCGGCAACGCCTCGGCTGCGTTGTAGACCGTCACGGCCCAGCCCAGATGAACCTGCAGCAGTTTCGCCGCCTCGATGACGTACGGCGCCTCGATGATCCACTTGCCGCCGCCGGACGGCACGAAGAACCCGAGCACGGCCGAATACACGCCCATCACTGCGGGAAACGACGCATGCGACGACATCGCAACGAAGAAATGGGCGAGGTGATCGGAGAGCGGCAGTCCGGCGGGTGCCGCGGCTTTTGTCAGGATGTAGGCGATCCCGCCGTACAGCGGAAACTGGATCAGCACACCCGCAACAGACGGCACCGAACGCGCGACGGCATTGAGGAATCGTCTCGGCCGCCAGTTCAGCAGCATGCCCAGCAGCAGGAACAGAAAGTTGTACGTGTTCAGATTCGAGATCGCGATCAGCGGATTCTTCGTCGTGAACTCGTGCCAGGCCCAGATCGCGCCGATCGCCACGATGGCAATGGTGACGAGCGGACTGTACTCGAGCCAGTCCCCCGGGCGGGTCGGACGTGCGAGCGTCGCATGGCTTTCGTCGAGATGAATGCCCAGCTCCGCCGCGGTTTTCGCCCGTGCGTCGTTGGGCGCGGACAGATACGCGATCAGCAGCGACGCGCCGGTCAGCACGGCGGCCATCAGCATCGACTGCGGGAGAAAGATCGTCTCGGTGAAGGGTATGACGCCGGAGATGGCCAGCAGCGCCTTGGGCAGGCTGTCCGGATTTGCCTGCAATTGCGAGGCGGATGAACTCAATCCCAGCGCCCACGTCGCACCCATCCCGAGATAGGCCGCCGCGCCCGCTGCCCGGTAATCCATGCGCAGATCGGTGCGGCGGGCCAGCGCACGGACCAGAAGGCCGCTGAAGATCAGGCTGATCGCCCAGTTGAACAGCGATGCGACGATACTGACGAGCGCAACGAACGTTACCGATGCGCGCCCGGACGAAGGCAGGCGCGCGAGCGCATCGATCAGCCTCGACGCGGGCGGCGACACCGCGACGACATAGCCCGAGATGGCGACGATCGCCATCTGCATCGTGAACGGGATAAGGCTCCAGAAACCATCGCCGAACGCAATGCCGACCCGCGTGACCGGCGCACCGGCTGCCAGTGCGCCCACCGCCACGATCACCACGGCGAGCGCGGCGAAGATGTAGGCGTCCGGGAACCACTTTTCCGACCAGCGTGCCATGCCCGCGGCCATCCGTTCCAGCATGCGTTCACGGTCGACCGCCGGCGCGTCGCAGTCCTGCACGTCCATCAGCTCTTTCATTTCGATCTCCTTGCCCGTCACGGCTTCAGTTTGTCTTTTCAACTATTTGAACGGCCGCGGCCAGATCCTCGAGTGCGGTGCCGACCGCCTTGAACACGGTGCGCTGGCTGTCGTTCGTCCGCCCCTGTGCTTCGCCCCGGCACAGCGCCGTCAGCGTCCGGTTCAGTCGGTCGGGCGCAATGACGTTGCGTGCGAGCGGACCCAGAAGGTCGCCGGATTTCTGCGGTGCCTCGTCCGTATCGACATAAATCTCCGCCTGCCGGAAGCAATCGTCGTCGGCTTCGCGCATGCGCGGCGTAAAGCTGCCGATCAGGTCCAGGTGCGACCCCGGTGCGAGCCACGCGCCGCGGACAATCGGTTCCGTCGCAAGCGTCGCGCAGGTGACGACGTCCGCGCGACGGATGCTTGCCTCGAGGTTCGTGACGGGTGAGGCATCGAAACCGAGCCGGGTCAGCCCGTCGACCAGTCGTGCAACCGCGTCGCGATCCCTGTCCCAGACCTCGACGACCGAGATCGGCAACTGGCTGCGATAGGCGGGCGGAACCAGGCTGCCGACCCGGCCGGCCCCCATCAGCACGAGGCGCGACGCATCCGGGCGGGCCAGATAGGTCGCGGCCAGCGCGGACGCAGCCGCGGTGCGGCGCGACGTGATTTCGTTTCCGTCCAGCTGCGCAAGCGGCTGGCCTGTCCGCCCGTCATAGAGCACGTAGGTCGAGTGCAGTCCGGGCAGGCCGTGTCTCGCATTGCCCGGGAAGATGTTGACCGTCTTGATGCCCAGGTAGCCGTTGTCTTCCCACGCGGGCATGATGAGCACCGTGCCTTCGTCTTCGCCGTCGGCATGGAGTGTGTGCGCATGGCGAAGCGGGACGTGGCAGCCGTCGATGAACGCCTGTCGCAGGCGTGCGACCAGCGATTCGAAATCCAGTGCGTCGCGTGTCGCGACGGCGTCGAAAAATTTCATGGTGAACCTTTCCTCGAACGGGGGTTATGCGTCGATGCTGACGTCGGTGGCCGGAATGGCCTGGCAGGCGAGGCACATGTCCGGTTCGTCCGGTCGATGCCCGCTCGAATGCGTGACTTCGCCCGATATGACCTTGACCGCGCAGCTCTCGCATTGCCCGACCCGGCAACCGCTCGGCAATGCGATGCCGAGACGTTCCGCGAACGACAGCAGGCTGCCGTCGCGAGGCGTCCAGGTGGCCGTGCGACGCGATCGCGCGAACTGCACCGCGTATTGCTTCGACGGGTCGGGCGTCGGCCTGGACGGCGATCTGAACGCCTCCTTGAAGATGTCGAACGGCGGTACGCCGCGCTCGATCAGTCCCGACGCAATCGCCTGCATCATCGGTTCGGGGCCGCACAGAAAAAAACGCGCGCGCCGCCGGATCAGGTCGTCGTCGACCACGTCGGCCGACAGATAGCCGAGCATCTGATAGTCGTGTCCCGGCGTTTCGTCGTGCGGCTGGTTGTAGCAGTTGATGACCTCGAGCGTCGGCAGCCGCCGCTTCAATGTCTCGATGCGTTCGCGGAACGCGTGGGTCGTGCTGTTCAGGTTCGCATAGAAGAGTCTCGACTCCGGCGCACGGTCCGCCTGGTCCCGGATCGATTCCAGGTACGAGATGAAGGGCGTGATGCCGATGCCGCCGGCGAACATCACGACCGGCTGCCGCGATGCCGGCGGCACGACGAACGTCCCGCCGGGCGCACCGAGCAACACGGGGTCGCCGACCTTGAGCGTGCCGTGGATGTACGACGACATCGCGCCTTCGAACGCCGTGCCGTCGCGGGCCAGGCCTTTCTGGTGGCGTACCGAGATGGAATACGTGCGGCGATCGTCTTCGCGGGCGGCGCCCGTCAGCGAATAGGCGCGTGTCGTCCCGCCGTCGCCGAGCGACGGGACATGCAAGGTCACGTGCTGGCCGGGCAGATAGTCCGGCAGTGCGCCGCCGTCCGCGGCGCGAAACGTGACGGTTCGCACGCCGCTCGCTTCTTCGTGCATGGCGGATACGACAAAATCCCGCAGGCCTTTCCACGACCGGCGCGACGGATCGACCGACGGGTCGAGCCTGATGCGGCAACGCACGGAACGCAGCGGCGACGATCCGCTGACCGGATCGAGTTGCGTCGCCGAGACGAGGCGGTTGAAATTGCTGTTGTCGTGCCCGTCCACCGGGAGCGCATCCTGGCCGACCTCGTCGCAGGCTTGCCACCAGCCGTATTCGGCCACGATCACGTCGCGCGCGAGTTCCGGGACGACGCGTGCCTTGAAGCGTGCCGAGCCGTTCGTCGTTTCGATCAGGCACCAGTCGCCGTCGACGATGCCGTGTTGCGCCGCCCGTTCGTCATTGAGTTCCGCTACCGGGTACGGCGCGCGGCGACGCAGGCTTGGCAGGCCGCGATGCTGGCTGTGGCAGTAGTACCCGTTCTTCATCGAGGTCAACGTACAGGGGAAGCGACGGCGATTGTCCGCCCGCGCATCTTCGCCGTGCTGCGGCGGTACGTACCGCGGAACGGGCGGGTAGCCGTGACGATGCAGTTTCTCGGAGTACAGTTCGACCCGCAGCGTCTCCGTGTTGAAACCACGCAGGCCGTCGGGCGTCGCCGCCGCGTACTGCCGCTCGCTTTGAGGCAACCGCCTGACGATGCCTTCCGGATGGGCGCGCAGCGACGCAACGTCCAGCCCGAGCGGTTCGAGCACGTGATTCCATCCCGCCTCGATGCTGCCGCCGAAGAATGTGTCCTGCATGCCGAGTCGCACGGCGAGGTCGAAGACGATGTCGTAGTCCGCGCGGCTCTCTCCTCTCGGCGGCACCATGCGCTGCCTGAGCTGCACGAGTTCGACCGCGCGCTCGTCGATCTCGAAGCCAAGACGCAGGCCTTCCCGTTCCCACGGTGTGTTCACGGGCAGCAGGATGTCCGCATAGCGTGACGACGGCGTTTCGAAGAGATCGCAGTGAACATGGAAGTCGAGCGCACAGAGCGCGTCGTGCGCGACGCCGCCATCCGCCTGGGACAGCACCATGTTCGTACCGAACGCGACCAGCGCACGGACGCGGTAGGGCTCTCCGTCGAGGATGGCGCGATAGACGTCGCGCGCCGTGACCCAGCCTTGCGACGGCGGGCCGAGCGGCCGATCCGCGAGGCCGAGCGCTTTTGCGCGTTGCTGCGGGTTCAGCATCGCGTAGCTGCTGACCGGGTTGGCCGGCTGCTTCGTCCATTCCCGATTCGAGCCGCGCGTGTCGAACGCACCCGTCAACGCATACAGCGTCGCAATCGCGCGCTCGGTCTGGGTGGCGTTGGTGTGCATGCCGACGCCCGACCACGCGTGATAGGCGATTGCCTGATGCGGCCGCAGCATTCGGGCGGCTTCGACGATGTCGGCTGCGTCGACCCCGGTGATCGTCGCCGCATGTTCCGGCGTATAGGCGTCGAGCGCTGCCGAATAGAGGTCGAAGGCCGGTGTGCATGCCACGTGCATGCCGTGCCCGGCCGAATCCCGGATCGCCACATGGCGGACGCCGGCCATCAACAGATCGGAAGGTCGGGGCGCGGTTTCCTCTCCGGCCGGTTCCAGCCGGTCGAGCGTCGCGTTCCAGAGCATGTACCGGTTGCCCGGCGCATCGCCGTCGATGTCGCGCTCGCGCAGAAACCGCCCGGTGTCGGCACGCACGAGCAATGGGCCGTTCGTCCATTCCCGGACGAACGCATCGTCGACGTTGCCGGTTGCGATCATCTGCCGTGCGATCGCCATCGCGAGCGCGCCATCCGTCCCGGGATTCACGCGCAGCCACAGATCCGCCTCGCGTGCGAGCGCGGTCGGCCGCGGATCGACGACGATCAGCCTGGCCCCGTTGCGGCGGCCCTTCGCGATGGCGTCGGCCTGCGCCAGCCAGGTGTTGGCGGGATTGTTTCCCCACAGCATGATGAGCTCGGCATTCCGGTAATCCGCGGCTGGAATGCCGCAGCCGAACGTAAAGGCATGCGCGCTGTCCTTGTGCCAGTTGCAGATCTCGGTCGCATAGCAAATGTTCGGGCTCCCGAATGACCAGACGAATCGCTCGACCCAGTCGATGCTGTCGCTCATCGGCGTCCCGCTTGGCGTGGTGACGCCAAACGCGACCGACTCGGCCCCGTTTTCCCGTTTGAAATGAGCAAGACGTTCCGCGATCTCGGAGAGCGCTTCATCCCAGCCGATGCGTTGCCAGCCGGGATCGGCGGCATCCTTCGGGCGCGTGCGCCGCATGGGATGCAACACCCGATTCGGGTGATGTACGAGTTCGGGCGCGGCCTTTCCCTTCATGCACATCGCGTGGCCGGTCGGATGCGTGTCGTCGGGGCGGACCTTGATCATCGTGTCGCCGCGCACGACGTTGACCGTGCCGCAGCGCGACCGGCACAACGCGCAATAGCCTTTCTTTTCCTGCGTCTCCATCGGTTCGCATCGTCCACTTCATGTTTGCGACTATGCTAGGAAGCGGAGGCAGCCATGACAAATTCATCCTTTCGATGGTCCGATATATATTGAATCAATATCGCGACCGTCGATCCGATGTACCGTCCGCACCATCGGGACAACGCTGATCCTGCGCTGCCCGCACTTCCCGGACCCTTTCCCGTGAACACGCACATCACCCTGCGCCAGATCGAATACTTCGTCTCCGTTGCCGATACGGGGCAAATTTCGAAGTCGGCGAATCTTTGTTCGGTGTCTCAATCGTCGATGACGATCGCATTGAGGAAACTCGAGGATTCGGTCGGCGTCACGCTGCTTCTGCGTCATCCGAAAGGCGTCCGTCTGACACCGGCCGGCGAGCGATTCCTGCGTCATGTGCAGCACGCGACGATGTCCATCGACCGTGCCGTTTCCGCCGCGCAGGAGGACCCCGAGCAGATCTCGGGGCATGTCCGTATCGGGATGACCGAAACCATCTCGGCGTATCTGATGCCGTCGCTGATGTCCGCCATTTCGCGGCGGTTCGGCAACCTGGGCGTGAGCATCGTCGAAAACGAACGCGAAGCAATCGAGGAGATGCTGGCCGACGATCGCCTCGATATTGCGTTGCTGCTGGTGTCGAACACCGCGGAAGTCGACGACCTGAAATACGAGACGATTCTTCGTTCGCCTCGCCGGTTGTGGACCCATCCGGATCATCCGCTGCAGGACGCCCGTCGCGTCACCCTCGAAGACGTCGCGCGCGAGAACTATCTGCTGCTGGACATGGACGAGCACCTGCGAACCGTCGGCAAGTACTGGGGAAGCTACGGGATCACGCCGAACGTCTGGATGCAGAGCAAGTCGATCGAGGCCGTGAGAAGCCTCGTCGCGCTCGGGCACGGGGTGACGATCCTCTCGGACCTCGTGTACCGGCCCTGGTCCCTGGAAGGCAACCGGATCAGCCGCCGCAATCTCAGCGTGACCGTGCCGACGATGGACGTCGGCGCGGTGTGGCGACGGGGCGGGGCGACGTCGACGCCATGCCGTGCGCTGCTGGATCTGTTCCGCTCGTGGAAAAGGACGGCCGAGTAGGACAGGGCCTTCGGACATCACGGTCGTGCCGGATGCGGATCTCGAGCCGGCGGACGACAGCGTGAGATTCGGCTGCGGTAAACGTTCGTCCCGTCCACGATTGCAGGGTGTGTGCCCGCGGCTTTCCGGTGCCGGGCGATCCACGTGCCCCCGTCGTACCGGCACCCTCGACGTCGATGCATACCAGTCGGCCGAACTGGTTCTATTCCGGTATCGTTTCCATCCCTCCGAACCCGGCAAATCCGGCGCTTGAACTGTCCCCTTGCATACCAATCCGGGTAAATCCCTATCCCGCATCGCGTTGTAAACAAAGGCTTTCTCGCAACTAAAACGCTTGCCGGGCAAGGCTTTCGGCGATTTCCACGTCGCTAATACCAGTTCGTTGACTGGTATTATGGTGGTTATATAATGCCCTCACTTTCGACGGCCTGCGGTCGTCGTCCGACACCCGGAGGCACATGGAAACCGGCTGGTCCGAACTGGCGCCCGATCCCCTCAGCGATACGCCGCTCTATCTGCAGCTCGCCCGCAACCTGGCGAGCGCGATCCACGCCGGCGCGTGGCGGGCCGGCGAGGCGCTGCCGTCGGAGCGGTTGCTGTCGGTGTCGGTCGGCGTATCGCGGATCACGGCCCGTCGCGCACTCGCGCTGCTGGTCGAGCAGGGGCTGATCAAGCGGGCGCGCGGGGCGGGCAGCTTCATCACGCCGCGCGTCGCCGATCCGCTGTCGCGTCTCGTCGGCTTCACCGCGAAGATGAAGCAGCGCGGCTTCGTGCCCGATTCGGTATGGCTGTCGCGCACGCTGCGCGCCGCGAGCCGCGACGAGATCACGCATCTCGGCCTCGCCCCCGGCGCGACGGTGGCGCGGCTCGAGCGGCTGCGCCGCGCGGACGGCATCGTGATGGCGGTCGAGCACTCGACCCTGCCGGCCGCGGTGGTGCCCGATCCGCAGGCGCTCGGTGCGTCGCTGTACGAGTACCTCGACGCGCGCGGGATGACCGTCGTGCGCGCGCTGCAGCACTTTCGCGCGGCGAACGCGACCCACGCGATCGCGAAATGGATGGCGGTGAAACCGGGCTCGGCGCTGCTGGTGATCACGCGGATCGGCTACGGTGCCGACCAGCGCGCGATCGAAGTGAGCGAAACGTATTGCCGCGACGATTACTACGACTTCGTCGCCGAACTGAAACGCTGACGCGCGAGATTGCCCGCGCGCGACAGCCGTGAAGCAACGACACGGAATTGCAAATCACGACGCGGATACCCGCGTCACCAGATCATCAAGAGAACGTCATGCTGACTGGAAACATCCTTACCCCCGACGGCTGGATTCAGGGTTCGCTCGATAGCGAGAACGGCCGCATCACGACACTCGACGGCAAGCCCGTCGATCCCGCGAAGAACGACGCGCCTTACATCCTGCCCGGCTTCATCGACCTGCACGTGCACGGCGGCGGCGGCGCCGACGTGATGGAAGGCGGCGACGCGATCGAGACGATCGCCCGCACGCACGCGCAATTCGGCACGACGAGCCTGCTCGCGACGACGATGACCGCGCCGCGCGACGAACTGATGAAAGTCGTCGGCAACCTCGGCAGCGTCGCGCGTACCCGCACGCCGGGCGGCGCGCGCGTGCTCGGCGTGCATCTCGAAGGCCCGTACATCAACCCCGGCAAGCTCGGCGCGCAGCCCGACGCGGCCGTCTCGGCCGTGCTCGACGAAGTGCTGAAGTACCTGTCGATCGCGCCGATCCGCGTCGTCACGCTCGCGCCGGAAATCGCCGGCCACATCGAGATCATCGGCGAGATGGCCGCGCGCGGCGTGCGCGTGCAGCTCGGCCATTCGCTCGCGACCTACGACGACGCCGTCGCCGCGCTCAAGCACGGCGCGTGCGGCTTCACGCACCTGTTCAACGCGATGTCGCCGCTGCATCACCGCAACCCCGGCCTGGTGGGCGCGGCGCTTGCTCACGCCGAATACGCGGAAATCATTCCCGATCTGCTGCACGTGCACCCGGGCGCGATTCGTGCGGCGCTGCGCGCGATCCCGCGCCTGTACGTCGTGACCGACAGCACGTCCGCGACGGGCATGCCCGACGGCGAATACCGGCTCGGCAGCCAGCACGTGACGAAGTGCCTCGGCGGCGTGCGTCTTGCCGACGGCACGCTCGCCGGCAGCACGCTGACGATGGACCAGGCGCTGCGCAACCTCGTGTCGCTCGGCCTGCCGATCGCCGATGTGTCGAACCGGATGTCGCGCTATGCGGCCGACTACCTCGGCATCGCCGATCGCGGCCGCCTCGAGCGCGGTGCATGGGCCGACCTCGCGGTGTTCGATCGCGACCTGAACCTCACCGCGACCTACGTCGAAGGAGAATCGATTGTCGAATATGCTTAAGGAAGCGCGCGAGTCCGCCCAGGTCGTCGCCG
>Ga0055532_1000657_pt1 | contig 13288 bp, 19 predicted proteins | sample AraplaCol_mLB_r2_FD_54990 | JGI IMG/M metagenome (GOLD analysis project Ga0055532, IMG submission 54990) | Arabidopsis root microbial communities from North Carolina, USA - plate scrape CL_Col_mLB_r2 | ecosystem: Host-associated > Plants > Roots > Endosphere | place: USA: North Carolina...
AGCCAGCTTGAAGGTAAAAGAAATGTTGGCGGCAGAAAATGATCCCAACGTCTTTTTGCGCGTCGGCGTCCGACCGGGTGGTTGCAGTGGCTTCACATACGGAATCGGCTGGGACAAGGAAATGAAGGAAGGCGACGAGACCTTCACACAGGATGGAGTCAATATTGTTGTCGACCAGGACAGCTATCTATACATTAAAGGCACCGAAATCGACTACAAGGATTCCATGATGGGCGGAGGCTTTGCCATCCATAACCCGAATGCGGTCGCTTCCTGCGGCTGCGGCTCGTCTTTCAAGACAGCACTGGCGAAGGGCAAGGAAGAGAAGTGTGACGATTAACTGCACAATAACAACCCCAAATGCATGATGCAGGGGTTGCGGATAACGGCCTTCTTAACGGTGAATAACGACACCTCGTTAAGGAGGTCTTTTTCATGGCGTAACATTAGTGCCAGTCTGCTTATCCCTCACACTTAAAATTACTCCAAAAATGATGATAATTCCTCCTAACATATCGACTATACGCAAAACTTCGTTAAGGAACACTGTTGAGAAAAGTACTCCGAAAATAGGAACCAGGTTCATCAGCGCCACTGCCGTACTAGAACTGAGGGTGCGCAGCCCATAGTTATAAAACATGAAGGCTACAACAGAGCAGAAAGTTCCAAGGTAGAGCAGCATCAAAAGAGACTCCGTGTTCGGCACCTGCCATCTGGTTTGCTCAATGAAGGCAAGAGGGATAAATGCAATTGTTCCGGCAATCGTCTGGTAAAACGAGACAGTTACCATCGAATAATTTTTGACAACTTTGCGCGTGGTAAAGTTATATGCTGCAAACACAACACCAGCAAGAATCAGTATTACGTTTCCCGTCAACTGCCCCGAGATCTCCCCCGGGCTACCACCCATAATCAGATACACTCCGACAACTGCAATTCCAATCCCTAGTCCCTTCACCCATGAAATTTTCACACGAAAAAAGATGAATTCAAGGAGTGCTGTTATCGCCGGATAAGAAGCGACGATCAGCGCGGCGCTTGATGCTGTTGTCAGTTCAAGCCCGATATTTTCAAGCGCAAAGTAAAGTGTCGTTCCCAATATTCCGCTCAGCCCCATTAATCCGATGTCTTTCGGTGCTGGCCTTACGAATTCTTTTCTAGCTAACATAATCACGCCTAAAATAATCGAAGCAATGACAAAACGAGCGGCCCCCAGTGTAAGAGGAGGAAAGGAGCTATAAGCAATCTTAGTTCCCACAAATGAAGTGCTCCAAAACAAAATAGCGATAATGATAGCAAGTAGGGAAAGGCTACCTGTTTTTTGAGCCTTTGTTTGTAGTACTTTTTGGATCTCATTTGAAGTATCCATGATGTGCCTCCAAGGTATTCATAATGCAGCTTCAATTAGTGGCTACATAAGTAGCTACGTGTTTACAGATATATCATTGGCATCATCATGTGTCAAGTGTAATAATGGAGTAAGCGAAAAAATCGGTGTTTTTAAGAAACGGTATCTAGGAGGTTCATGAATGAAATTAGAAATCATTAAGATTCTACAGGATTTGAATTTTACCGAATACGAAGCCAAAGCATACCTGGCACTTCTGGATAAATCACCTTTAACGGGGTATGCGATTTCTTTGAATTCTGGTGTACCACGATCTAAAATATATGAAGTGTTAAACGGAATGGTGGAGCGCGGTGACATCATGATCAGCCACGAAGATCCTTCGTTATATACGCCACTCCAGCCCCAAGAACTCATCCGGTTGAAAAAAAACAAAATCGAATCCTCATTAAAAACGGCCGAAAATGCACTTGCCCACTATTCATATGTCTCCTTAAATCGGGAAAACATATGGAACATTACAGGGTGTGAAGCCATATTGAACCGGACGGCTGAAGCGATTAACAGAGCTAGCGGACGTGTTTTACTAGAGATCTGGACAGAAGAAGCGCAGCTACTGGAATCTGAATTGAGGATGGCGGCTGAACGAGGCGTTGAGATTTTGATCGTAGCTTATGGAGAATTACAGTTTGATTTTGCACAGGTGTACCCACACGATTCAAGTGAAGAGATTACACGAGAATACGGCGGACGTTGGATTGTGGCGAGCATAGACGACCGAGAAGTTGTAGCTGGTATCGTTTCTCTTGGAACAGACAGTCGTGCTGCTTGGACCATGCATCCTGGTCTTGTCATGCCGATCACCGAGGTAATCATCCATGATTTATACATTTACGAGATTATGCAAGCACACCGGGAAACACTGGAACAGACCTTTGGACGCGATCTGATCGAATTACGAAAAAGGTATAACATGGGGCCGTCTGGCTACAGTATGGCAATAAAGCTAGGGTTGGAAGCCTAGCTTACTAGCAAAGGGATATCATGATTCACAGAAACATCCATCAAAACCCGGGCGATTGAAATGCCAATCGTTCGGGTTCTTCATTTATGGTTCACTTTAGCTTCCCGAAAAAATCATGAGGGTGCAGGGAAAATGCTAAGCTGCCCGTTAGTTGAATGCCAATCAGTCTAATACTTTATCTGGATAGGTAAATGGCACCTTTCCTGGAGAAGTATTCTGTCTTGATAAATTCTGAAGGAGAGCGCATAATAGGAACGTACGTTCGAAGTGTAGAGGTGATCAGTATGGCGAAGAAAATGGACGATCTATTCGATAGCATGAGGGGGGTATTACCGGAACAGCGAGCAGCTATCCTTGAGAACAATGAAATGCTTGGGATTGAGCCGCGTCCGGAAATTGACGAAGAGGATTTCGGCGAGATGTGCTTCCGGATCTACGATTCGACCCAGTATAACTACCCGATCAACGTGAAGTGGTTCGTTCCACAAAAAGGCGATCTCGGCATGTTCGAGTCGGCATGGGGCGTAGTGCGCGAGATTGATAAGAAGTACGAACGGTTCAAACTCGTCTGCAATGGGGAATCCCATTGGATAAATGTGCGGGATCTCGTGAGCGTAAAGAAGTGATTGCGAAGGCCCACCGGCGAGAAAGCGCTAATGGGCCGTTTTTTTGCTAGGGAATCAAATAGTAGCTCACCAGCGATACCACTAAGGCAATCCCGCCTGCGAGGATAGCCGCATAGAAAAAATAGGCAAACCAGCGGATCGGGGTAGGCAATTGACTGAGGTTCACTTTTTTGCGGGACGCACCCATATATTTTTGGTAATGATCATCGACGCTATTAAAAGATGGTGGAGTATGCGCATTGTCTGGTTCGACGTGTGTTTGATGGTCATTCCTCTGTTTTTCCCTCATCTAGAGAATTCCTCCCTTATTTCTGTCCACCAGACTTGCAGATATCGGCTCGATCCCAAGCTCGCGCACCCAGATCGAAAGCTGCCCGACATGATGGATCTCATGCGCGATGAGGTGGCGAAGGATGTCACCCTGAGTGTAAGGCCGGTCATTCCAGGAGATGTCGACCCGGTCATGCTCGCGTTCAGTGGACCAACTCTCAATAAAGGAGCGCACCTCTCCATGCCAGGAATCAGAAAGCTCCTGGACGAGTGAAAGTGTCTGGACCTGCTCAAATGGAATCTGTACGTCGGGCTTTCCAGCGATCCCGCGTATCCAGCTGTATTCCACGTCCACGATGTGATACAGCGTGTAGAGAATACTCCCCGCACCCCCGACACGGTTGGCCAGCAGCTCTTCCAGAGAGATGAGGTGGCATCGTTCAAACCACTCCTCGCGTATTTGCCAGTTATACTGAAACATCTTCTTCATGTCGTGTCCTCCCAGCCTTCGTTTCATCCAGTGTATCAAGATCCACTCCCGTTTGTCTGGAGCTTTTTGACATTCTCCTGTATCGGACCTCGTCACCTTCTCGTACCTACAGATGAATATGCAAAGAGGGGCGACAGACGATGACGGACGAATTAGGGCAAAAAGGGATTTTGGGATTGGGTGTAGGCTCGTTGGCGCTTGCCATCTGGGCGGATCTTCTTTTCTACAGCAAGGCGCCGGGAATCTCGTATCCCTTGTTTTTGCTTAGTCTATACGGGTTATTCTGGTGGCAGGCGAGTCAGGGAGAGAGAATACACTTTACGCGGCAGCACGCTTTTTCTTGGGCAATGACGGTGCCAATCCTGATGCTTGCGTCTACTTTTGTTTTATTCTCCAATACCCTGTTTCACCTTCTTAATTTCCTCTTGGTTCCTTTCTTGTTCGTCGTGCAAACGATTCTGCTAACGGAGCGGAACAGAAAAAAGTGGTATACCGTGGGCTTTCTCGGGGATCTGATTGAAATCGCACTGATCTACACATTGCGTCATATCCGCGTGCCTTTTGGCGGAATCAAAGAATGGATCAAAAGCAGGGTCGACCAGAAAAAGTATGGGATTGGAAAGAAAATCGCGGCCGGGATCGGGATTTCGGTTCCTATATTGCTTGTTGTTTTGTCCCTTTTGTCACAGGCGGATGGCGTGTTCGGGTTTTTCCTGGGCGAGATTCCCCGTCTGTTTTGGGAAATGGTTTCGGTGGAGACCGTATTTCGCCTCTTTTTGATCGGGGCCTTGGGGGTCGGCATGTTTGCTTATTTATTCACGCTCGTGGGCAAGTGGGAGCCTTTTGCCGAAGTTCCTGTACCGCATAAGGAAGAAAAGCCGATCGTCTGGGACGGGGTTGTACTTGTGACGATGTTGACGATTATCGACTTGGTGTACGTCGCGTTTACCGCCGTACAGATCTCATATCTGTTTACCGGAGAGAAGATGATTTTGCCAGCGGGCATGACTTACGCGGAGTACGCCAAGAACGGATTTAATGAACTGATTATGGTCACGTTGATCAATTTCCTCATTTTGTTGACCACGATGCATTTTGCTTCACGAGCAAAACGGGCGATCTATCGGATCATTCAGGCCTTGCTCAGCTTGCTTACTGTATGTACAAGCTTCATGCTTTTTTCTGCCTACTATCGGCTTTCGCTGTACGAGGCGGCTTACGGCTATACCTATTCGCGACTGTTGGGCCACGCTTTCATGATTTATCTTCTGATCGTATTTTTGATCGGGCTGCTCAAAATCTGGCGAGACGGCTTTTCTCTGGTCAGATCTTACGCCATTGTCGGCTTGGTCGCCTACGTTCTGATCAACTACACCAACATCGATACGATTATCGTGAAAAACAACCTGGCACGCTATGCCGAGACGGGCCATATCGACCTGGACTATCTCACGGGGCTGTCGAATGACGCGTTTCCTTATTTATTGACTTTGACTGATGATCCGCAGATCGGAGAGAAGGTCAGAAGAAGGCTGGAATATCGCTTAGAAGAGGAGAACGAATCAGAGTGGAACTGGCAGTCGTTTAATCTGTCTACGTATCTGGCGATGAAAAAGTTGGAGGAAGCCATGGCGTCTGCTGGACGTCACGAATAAGAAAGTCATGGCAGCATCCTGTGACACGTATTAAGATGGAGATAAATTCCAAAGATTGAAGGTGATTGAATGAGTACAAGGTTCCAGAATGTGATATCCACGATGGAACAGTTTGCAGAGTTGCGTTCTGAATATGGAAGCCCGAGCGAGCGTGCTGCAAATAAAGTCATTTCGTTTCTGGATCAGCATTGCCGTGAGTTTATTTCCAAATCTCCATTCTTATCACTGGCTACTTCGGATGCAAATGGTCAATGCGACGTTTCACCTCGGGGTGACAAGCCGGGGTTTGTCATGGTGCTCGATGACCATCATCTCTTTATTCCGGAACGTCCCGGCAACCGGAGAATGGACTCCATTCAAAATGTGATTTCCAACCCGAATGTCGGCCTTCTTTTCTTGATCCCCGGGTTGGGAGAGACCTTGCGGATCAACGGGAAGGCTTTTGTGTGCCGTGACCCGGAGCTTCTGGAAAAAAGCACGGTAAACGGTCGTACCCCTACTTTAGGCATAGGGGTCGAGGTAAAGGAGTGTTTTGTACACTGTGCCAAAGCTTTCATCCGGTCAGGTCTGTGGACTCCAGATTCATGGTTGGAGAAGGAATTGCTTCCTTCGGCCCCACAAATGTACGTCGACCACTCCAAGATTCCAAATGTTACGGCGGAGCAGGTAGCGAAGGAATTGCAGGAAGGGTATACGAATCGACTCTATTAATCCCTTTGATGAAGAAGATGGGATATCCGAAAAAGCAGGCCAAGACGGAGTTGCTCCAGGTTTTGGATGCTTTTTCTTTTTTTGTCCGAATAGGGGGTGAATCGTATCAACGTTCTGCTGTTCATAGGGACCATCTCAGGGATTGCGGTGCTGCTGGTAGTTCACACCTTGTATGTACGCACGACGATGATCGAGTTGCATGCACCCGGTCTTCCGGCACTTACTTTGATTCACATCACGGACATGCACGGTCGTAAGCATTTTCTAAACGGTTCGTTGCATCGCCTCGTCAACAAGTGGCAGCCGGATCTTGTCTGCATCACCGGGGATTTGGTGCAGCATCGAGGACAATTGGAACAAATGATGAAAGAGATCGGCAGAATAAAAGCCCGGGACGGCATCTACTTTGTACCGGGGAATTACGAAAGGGAAGAGAAGCGATTTATTCGCAAAAAGCGATATACGGAGCAGGAGTACGAGAGTTTGCAAGAGACGTGGAAAATGTCCATGCATGTAATGCAAAACCAGGGCGTCGCGATTGCCTATGAAAAAGGGTCCCTTTCTATATACGGCTTTGACAATTCGGTATATGGAAAGGAAGCTTACGTCCAGGAGGAGCGAAAGGAAGATCAAGCATTCACTGTTTTCCTGGCCCACTCGCCGAAGATTATTACTTATATAGAGGAAGCAGGACTGCGTGCAGATTTGCTGCTGACGGGTCATACTCATGGCGGGCAAGTAAGATTGCTTGGTAAAACGTGGGGTGCGTACAAGCATTTTCACTTGGGAGCCAAGCCAGACAGTCGCGTCGGTCTTTTTGCCATCAATCCCGGGCTGGGAACGACAAAATTGCCTGTTCGATTCGGTTGTTTTCCGGAAATCACCGTGTATCAGATCAATCCCGATCGTTTTTCGTAGGAGTTCACCAAAACTTTGCCAGTTTGTCATGGTTCGTTCACAGACTGCCATATATTGGACGAGATAAATTCAGTACAATGAATATGTAAAGATTAGAATAAGATTTTGAGAAAGAAGGGTCTCCTATGAAAAAGAAGTGGGGTTTGCTGGTGTCGGCAGTTGCCGTATCCGCGATGTTAATGACAGCATGTGGTGGGGAAACAAAAGACCAGGCTGCCAGTGGCAACGAGGCTGCTCCCGCTGCGGCTTCTTCTGGAACACAGGTAAATATCGAAGCGAGCAACTGGAAATTTAACCAGGATACATTCGAGGTAAATGCAGGCGAAGAATTCACCATCAACTTTAAATCCACCGAGGGCTTCCACGGAATCGGGATTGAAGGTCTGGATGTAGACCTGCAAAAAGATGGCACCAAAACCATGAAAGTCGACGAACCAGGCGAGTACAAAATCTTTTGCAACATTATCTGCGGACCAGACCACGGAAAAATGGTTGCAACCCTGGTCGTAAAATAAGTCTCCTAACCAAAGAACGTAAACCAAGCACTTTGTCCGATTAGCGGGCAGGGTGCTTTTTTCATACATATTTTACCTCGGATTGGTGAAACGTATAGAAGGAAGGTTTACAGGCTACGAACAGGTCGCATGTGGCAGGAAAAGGAGATGGATGGTTCTGGAGAAGAAGAAGTATTACATCACACTGCAAGCAGGCACGACAGTTGCTGAAATCCGTGACGTAAAAGGATCTTCTACTTATGATTACGAAATCGAGGCTACAGAAGTAGAAGTGGGAATGATGCGGGATTTGTTCAACAACTGCGTCCATGGCGATTTCATGATGTGGATGCATTCACACACGCTCTGGTCGGACATGCCTGATCGGGACAACGATGAATACGATGACAACCTGCGGTCCATTTACCAGATGATCTACCGTCTTGGCACACCCAAAACCAGAAGTGATCTGGAACAGATGGGACTGGTACAGGTCTTGCGTCTGGATCGGGAGGATCTGCGCCCGTTCTAAGAAGTATCGCTGTGAGCCTATTCAATCAACAGGATCCAACAAGGAGTGAACAGGATGAAGAAATGGCAAAAAGGAATCGTCACGACAGCACTTGTGATGGGATTGGTCATGCCGCTTGGAGCACAAGCGCAATCCTCACAGGCACAGCTTCCAGAAAATCCGGGAGTTGTCACGAACGTACCTGAACAGGAAAGCCAGCATCACGGACATCACAAGTTCAAGATGCGCATGAGTGTACATCAAAAAATGTACATGACACTGCTGGCTGAAAAATACACACCGAAGCAAGCGGCGGAGTGGCAAAAGGTGATGAAAGAACGGGAAAGACTGATCGGGGAACTGAAGGCGGCGCGCAATACTTCCAGCCATGAAGGGAAAATGGAAGACAAGGCCGGCCAACAGGTTCGCAGCGACAAGGAGGATGCCGATCGCCGCGCACAAATGGAGAAGTTCAGAAGTGTGTATGGAGAGTTCAATGCGGCTATTGAATCCGGAGAGGCAGCGAAAATCAAGGAAGTAATGCCGAAGCTTTTGGAACAGATGAAGGCAAAGAATGAACGCTTGGCGAAAAAAGTGGCAGAGGCCAAAAAGTAGGAAGACTAGGAGGGGTGCATGGGAAATGCGCCCTTTTTTGCATTCCATTCTTCGATGATGACCGTACGCTCTGCCGCACAAGTAGGGCACCAGCAAGCATGCAGGCAATGATGGTGGAGCTGGTCCGAAAAACCGTTGTCGAGCTTCGCATCATCGATCTCCCGGTAGGGGCTGTAGCTGCCGTAATAATCGTAAAGCCGCCCGCCATCTACCAGTGCTGTCTGACAGAGGGGGCAATCCTCCTGAAGCGTGACGAATCCGTTGCATACAGGGCATTGATAACTCATCGCGATGACGCCTCCCGGGCATGAATTTTCTTTTTACTGTGTGCTTACGGGGAGGAAGGTATGCAAATGAAAAAGTCCTGCGCGGCTCAGCGTGGAGCAGCGGCAGGGCTTTTGGGAGTCTATGATTTGAAATTATCCATGCTGGAGGAGTGGCCAGGCTGCAATTTGGCGTTTGGATTGATGTAGGCGATGGCGTTGTTGACGGCTGTAGGCGCCTCGCCAAATCCGACGGCGATCAGCTTTACTTTTCCGGGATAGGTCGCAATATCTCCTGCAGCATAGATGCCGGGGATATTCGTCTCCATGCGGGAGTTGACGACGATCGAGCCTTTTTCCAGCTCCAGTCCCCAGTTTTTGATTGGACCCAGGGAGGAGATGAAGCCGAAATTGACGATCACTGCGTCGACGTCCAGCTCGATTTCCTCTTTTGTGTTGCAGTTGGCAAGCGTGATGCGCTCGATATTGGCATCGCCATGCAGGGCTGCTACTTCGTATGGAGTCGTTACCTGTACTTTGGAGGACATCAGCATCTCTACGCTGTGCTCATGGGCACGGAACTTGTCGCGGCGATGAATGAGCGTGACTTCTTTGGCAATCGGTTCAAGCATCAAGGACCAGTCCAGAGCAGAATCGCCGCCGCCGATGACGGCTACGCGTTGCCCTTTGAAGGAGTTCAGATCGGTGACAAAGTAGTGCAGATTGGCTTTCTCATAGTTGACGGCATCGGGATGTTCCAGTCTGCGCGGTTCAAAAGCGCCTACCCCGGCGGTAATAATCACTGCTTTGGAGTAGTGGATGCCCTTATCGGTCGTGATCTCAAACACATCCTGATCATTCTTCACGACGTTTTCCACTTTTTCTTCCAGACAGATGCTTTGCTGGAATTGGGAAATCTGGTCCTTGAGATTATTGATCAGATCTTGAGCCAAAACCTTGGGGAATCCGGCAACATCGTATATGTACTTCTCCGGATAAAGAGCAGAAAGCTGTCCGCCAAGCTGCGGCATGCTTTCGATTATTTTTACACTTGCTTGTCGCATTCCGCCATAAAATGCTGTAAACAAGCCGGCAGGTCCGCCGCCAATAATCGTGATGTCATATACTTGCTCGTCCTTTTGCAGAAGATTCAATCTCAGCACCTCCGAAATATTCTGAACAAAACTCCTTCCTCATTATACCTATACTTCCAGTTTAAAAAAAGCAGGGAAAAATCAGCTAATATTTCGAATGGATAAAAAAGGCTTGCAAAAAGAAAGGTCTGTGGATATGATGAGGGTGACTGTTAAAAAATTGTCACATTTTGCGTTGTGAAAGTTTGTGCTTTTTTTCACAGATAAACGCTTCATCATGACTTCGCACTGATTTTTTTTATAAAGTTCTACGTGAAATTTCGCACAAACTTCGCTTCAATATTACTGATGACGAATGGAAGGGATACCATGAGCACACCAAAAATCCTCATCCTTGGTGCAGGGTACGGAGGATTACTGACCACTCTGCAACTGCAGAAAAAACTGAATTACAATGAAGCGGAAATCACGTTGGTCAACAAGCACAATTACCACTACATCACGACCTGGCTGCACGAACCGGCTGCTGGAACTTCTACAGCCGACCACGCTCGCGTCGATCTGGATGGCATCCTCAACAAAGACAAAGTGAATTTTGTCAAAGGGACTGTCCAAGCGATCCAGTCCGAGGAGCAGACCGTCACGCTGGAGGATGGAACGGTTCTCTCCTATGATTACCTGGTGATCGGACTTGGCAGCGAGCCGGAAACATTCGGCATCGAGGGCTTGAAAGAGCATGCTTTCAGTATCCGCAGCATCAATGCGGTACGCCACATTCGCGAGCATATTGAGTATATGTTTGCGAAGTATAAAGGGGAGCCCGAGCGTACGGATTACCTCACGTTTGTCGTAGGAGGAGCAGGTTTTACCGGGATTGAGTTCTGTGGCGAGCTTGGCGACCGGATTCCGGAATTGTGTGAGGAGTTCGACGTAGATCCTTCGTTGGTCAAGGTGTATTGCATCGAGGCAGCTCCGACAGCACTGCCTGGCTTCGATCCGGAATTGATCAAGTATGCGATGGAAGTTCTGGAGCGCAAAGGGATCGAATTCAAGATCGGCACGCCGATCAAGCAGTGCACTCCAGATGGCGTCTCGCTTGCGACAGGCGAAGAAATCAAATCCAAAACGGTGGTCTGGGCTGCGGGAGTTCGCGGCAACAGCATCGTGGAAAAAGCAGGCTTCGAGGTTATGCGAGGACGTGTCAAGGTAGATGAATTCCTGCGTGCTCCAGGCCATGAGAATGTCTTCGTCGTCGGCGACTGCGCCCTGATTTTCAATGATGAAGGACGTCCGTATCCGCCAACTGCCCAAATCGCGGTGCAAGAAGGCGAGACGCTCGGGGACAATCTGGTAGCCACCTTGCGCGGGGAGCTTCCGCAAAAATTCGTTCCTTACATGCAGGGCACGCTGGCTTCTCTCGGCAAAGGGGAAGGCATCGGCCAGGTAGGCACGAAAAAGCTCTTTGGCGGTACGGCAGCCATGATGAAGAAAGCAAGCGATCTGCGCTACCTGTGGAAGATCGGCGGAGTCGGTCTTGCTTTGAAGAAAGTAAAGCTGTAAGCTAAGCACGACGAATCGAACATCGAATGCCCCCGGCTGATCTGTGCCGGGGGTTTTGCAACCAGAAGGAGTGTAGGTGGATGCGGGATGGCAAGGTGTGGTTGGGCGCATGCGGCATCGTGATTCGCGGTGACGAGGCATTGGTCGTGAAAAAAGCGTATAGCGGTTTGAAGGGGCAGTGGTCGTTTCCAGCGGGGTTTGTGCAGGAAGGCGAGACAGTAGATGAAGCTGCTGTGCGCGAAGTGATGGAGGAGACGGGAGTGACAGCCGCGATCCGTCAGGTGGCAGCGATCCGCTCTGGTGTGATCCGTGAGACAATCAGCGACAACATGGTGGTTTTCTGGATGGATTACATCGCTGGAGAGCCGCGACCCCAGGAAGGCGAGATTGAGGAAACGCGATTTCTGCCGATTAAGCAACTGATCACGGACCCTTTGTCATCGACGTATCTGAGAATCATCCTTCCGGAATACAAAAAGCGCGAGCAGGGAATGAGCGGAAATCGGTACGCGATCGATCCGGTCTTCTCCTACACATCGTACAAGATTTTTAAGTAAATCAACGAATGATGAAAAAAATCGGCAATGTTATCGCTTACATCGCCGATTTTTTTCGTTTTTTGCGGGATCATTGGATTGTGCTGTTGACAAAAATCATGTTATTATAAAACTCATCTAAATTATCTGAAAATACATGCAATTGTTTCCAGTGCATGTCAAAGGAAAGGGGAGAGCAACTTGAGAGACGCACAAGAAAAATGCCCATACTGCAAAGGAGAAGGCTATTTCCACCTTTTGTTGGGTGGCACAGAGAACTGCCCCGGATGTGAGGGGACAGGCGCGCATACCCATCAGGAAGCAGTTGGGGCAAGCCGGAGATAAAGAAAAAATCAGGATCATGCAAGCCGAACGTGTAGGAGCGTTTCGGCTTTTTGCTGTACATACCGCTTCTTGTATTGACCTGTTTTGCTGATTTCGATACACTTGGATACGAAAACAAGCCATCTTTTTCCGGCAGAATGACCGATTTCGGAAAAGATAGGCAGGAGGTCTAACGATCCATGAGTATACTGCAATTTGTCGTTTCCATCGTCCTTTTCTCCGTTCTTGGCTTTGGGATCGGATTTATTTTTAACATGATCTTGCGTACGACCTGGCTCCCGATCATCATCGCCATTGGGGTAGTAATCGGGACACTGATCTACCAAAAAATCGTTCCTGGCCTCTGGGATGCGCTGATTCTCGGCTGTGGCATGGTCGGCACCGTGGCAAGCGGCTGGACGATTCAAACTTTGCGGAAAAAAGGATATCGGATGTTTTAACAAGACGGCAGGCCTGATGGGGCCTGTTTTTTTGTGTAGGGCAATTCATCGAGTGGATCACGAACGCGATACAAACTTCAAGAAAACTTTTTCGGTATGCAGCCCCGAATCGTCATTCCAGGTGATATCAAAAACAAGGTCCCGATAAAAAATACTGTTTATCTCTTCGGTACTCATTCCCGCACGAAATGGTATGGAGCCATTCCCCGCACTTGCTCCAAATATTTGAAGTGGCTTCCCTTCCTCGAAATCTGGTGATTCCCAAGTGCCCTTAGGTCCACCTATAACCAAGTCTGTCTGAACTGTGAATTGGGTGATATTCGCAGAAGTTTTCGGCTTCAACTTACCCACGAAGACCACCATACTCTTATCTCTGTTAGGCGTCAAA
>Ga0055532_1000678_pt1 | contig 12840 bp, 7 predicted proteins | sample AraplaCol_mLB_r2_FD_54990 | JGI IMG/M metagenome (GOLD analysis project Ga0055532, IMG submission 54990) | Arabidopsis root microbial communities from North Carolina, USA - plate scrape CL_Col_mLB_r2 | ecosystem: Host-associated > Plants > Roots > Endosphere | place: USA: North Carolina...
GACGAGCGCCCGATAGGCCGGCATGCCGGAAATGGTCGCCGCCTGCTCGAGCGCCGCGGGCGGCGCAAACTGGCGGGTTTCGTGAAGAACCGATTCAATCGTGGACAAGCGTGTCTCCATGCGTTCTTGGGATGCAGGGCTGCTGTTCGGGAAAACGCAACATGCGTGCCAGCGTCAGCGATCGATGCGCGCATTCGGCGAAAGTCGCGGCGCACCGTGCGCGTTTCGAGCGATCCGGTCGAACGGGCGACGGGGGGATACCGTCAAGCCGAAGCCGGCCGTTCATAAATGCAGCACATCGTGTTGCAGTCCTCAACAGGTGGCGCGCGCCGGGGAAGGTGGTCGGCTGCTCGTTCCGGAGCGCGGTGGGGCGACCTGGCGGCGTCAGGCGATCAGCGACCGAAGCGTTGGTGCGTGCCCGAACTGTCTGATCCGTTCGAGCGCCGACACCTCGATCTGGCGAACGCGTTCGGCGGACAGGTTCAGTTGCCGGCCGATCTCGCGCAGCGAATACTCGCTTTCGACGTCGATGCCGTACCTCAAGCGAAGAATCCACGCTTCACGTGCCGGCAGGCGGTCGATCAGCGCCGCAACCGCTGCGCGAAGCTGGCGGGCGCTCGCGGATTCTTCCGGGGTCGGTGCGGCGTGGTCGATCGCGACGTCGCACAACGTGAGGTCGTGATCGGGCGAAACGGGCAGGTCCGCGGAGATGGGCTCGCGCACGATATCCATCAGATCCCGCACCTTGTCGACCGGGATCTGCATCTGCGCCGAGAGCGTCGGGGCGCCGGCAACCTCGCCGGTTCGTTGCGCATGCGTTCGCGCGAGGCGGGCCAGCTTGTTGATCGCGTCGACCGTATGCGCGGGCACGCGGATCGTGCGGCCCTGATCGGCGATCGCATGCGTGATGGCCTGCCGGACCCACCAGGTCGCATACGTCGCGAATTTGAAGCCGCGCCGGTGATCGTAGCGATCGACGGCCTTCATCAGGCCTAGATTGCCCTCCTGGATCAGGTCGAGAAACTGCAAGCCGCGATCGGGATAGCGCTTGGCGATCGACACGACGAGCCGCAGATTGCTCTGGAACAGCTTCGTTCTCGCGGGCTGCATCGCGCGCTCGATTCGCGACAGTCGCGTGTCGAGCGCGATCGCGATGTCGAGCGGCAGGCTCGCCTCGCAGGCGAGGCCGGCGAGCGCGGTGCGTGCTTCGATCAGCGCCGGCGCGCGGCGGGTGAGGGCGGCGGCACAGTCGGCATGCGCGGCGATGCAGTCGATCATCCATGCGCGCACGTCGTCGCATGGCATGAAGAGGTCACGGCGCTGCGAATCGGTGCGGATGCCCGATTCGGCCAGGATGTCGACGATGCGCTTCTCGAACTTGCGTGCTTGCGTCGCACGGTCGCGAATCGCGCGGCCGATGCGTTCGATCGCTCGCGCGGTGAAGCGGATCCTGCCGGTCGACGCGGCGGCCTCGCGAAGCAGCGCCCGGTAACCGGCCGACGCGAAACCGCCGGTGCGCAATGCGTGCTGCATCCCGGCGGCCAGCGCGCCGGCGCGGTCGAGCGATGCAACGACGCTGTCGCGCCATGCGGGGCTGTCCGGCGCGCGATCCGTGTCGTCCTCCCCCTCCGGTGATTCGATGGTCGAATCAGGCGCCGTTGCGTTGCCGGGCGATTCCCCGGGTAAAGTCGCGGGCGCTTCGTCAAGCGATTCGGCGTCGCCGACGAACCCCGTCACGTAAACCGATGCCGCCACCTTGCCGGCGCGGATGTCGCCGGCGATCGACGCGACGGCGTCGAGCGCAGCCGGGTCGCGGCTCAATGCGTCGATGCACGCCGCGCGCCCGCTTTCCAGATGAAGCGCGAGCGCGATCTCCTCTTCGCGGTCGAGCAGCGGTGTCGCGCTCATTTCACGCAGGTAGATGCGGACGGGATCGCTCGTGCGGGCCGCGAGCAGATCGGCGGTCGCGAGCGGGGCCGACGCGTCGGCGAGCGGCGACGTCGTGTCCGCCGCTCGCGCGAAATGACGATCGAGCGTCCATGCGCTTCGCGAGTCGACGTGCTCGCGAACCTCGATCCCCCATTCGCCGAGCATCGACGCGGCGGCGTCGAAATCCGCGCCGTCTGCGGCATCGTCGGGCAACGCGTCGACGATTTCACCGCGCGTCACGTAGCCGCGCCCGATACCCAGCGCGACCAGCGCATTCAAGCGGTCCGTGCGCTCCGCATTCGCGCCGCCGCGCGGCGCGCCGTCGTGTTCGCGCCCGCGCCCGGGATCAAGCAAGCTTTGCATAGACGTTGCACCAGCCTTCGGCGGCAACCGCCTTGCCGCCGAACATCGGGCACGTGCCGGAGGATTCGCCGGCGCCGGCCTTGTAGAAGCGGCAGTTCGAGCACGTCTGGCCGGCCTGGTACTTCGGGAACTTGCCTGCATCGACGGTCGTCGCTTTCGCGCGGTAGCCGAGCGTCTTCGCGGCCGAGTCGTTTTCGTCGACGAGCGGCGCTGCCGCGAATGCGCCGGTTCCGGCTGCGAGTGCGGCACACAGGCCGGCGGTCTGAACGATGAAGGTTCTGCGAGTGCGGGAGATCATGTCGTTTTCCTGAATAAAAAAACCAGCTCCGCGCGCCGGGATTGCTTCCCGGCGCGGCGGTCGATCGAAGCGAAGGGAGAAAGGCGTTATTTGCGCGGGCCGGCGACGAGCGGCGCCTTCGACGAGGTGGCGACATCGGCGGTCAGCTTGCTCTTGGACGCGTCATAACCGTTCGAATAGAGCAGGAACGCCATCAGGTCCTCGTATTCCTGTGCCGTCATCTTGCCGGGGCGATCGGCCGGCATGTTGTTCGACATGTACTGGAAGATGCCGCCGACCGTGATGTGCGACTTGCCCTCGGGCGCGAAGGATTCCCCGCTCAGCGCGGGGGCGGTATTGCCTTCGAGCTGGTCGCCGTGGCATTTCGCGCAGGCATCGGCATAGAGCTTCTTGCCGTGCTGTGCCTGCGCATTGTCGAACGACGGCACGCCGCTTTCGTCACTCGCCGAGACCTTGATGAAGCCGCCCGTCGCGGATGCTCCGCCGGCGAGCAGCACGCCGGTGCGCGAATGCCCGGCCGACGCGACCGCGCCGTCGAGGAAGCGGCCGCGCGACGGCGTATTGGCCGCTTGAGCGATGTTTTCCGGCAGGTTCCAGCCGCGTGTGAGCGCGGCGATCCGGCCGTTGGCATTCAGCCGCGACAACGCCGCGTCGATGCGCTGCCGCAGCGCGTCCCGATCGGGTCCGAACGCGAACGCGAGCTGCCAGTCCGAGTACGGCGACGCCGTGGCCGCGATCCGGAACGGCTGGCCGGGATGCGCACGCCGGTACGCCACGACGCTCGGATACCAGACGATCGCGCGCTGTGCGCGACCGGTCGCGAGCGCGTCGATGGTCTTCTCGGACGTGTTCTCGAGATCGAAGCGGGCATTCGTCGCCTGTGCCGCGATCAGTTGCGACGGGCTGGAGTACGTGGCCGCGATCGTTTCCTTGCCGGTGGACGATGCATGCGCGTCGCGCAGCGTCACGCTGACGTAGCTGGAGCGCAGATACCCCTGCGAGAAACTCATCCGGGCATTCGATGCGTCGGCGATGGCCGAGCGCGGGAAGCCGGCGATCATGTCGCAGTCGCGTTCGAGCGATTGCTTCAGTTCGGCGGCGGAGATGCCGTCGTCGCCGCCGTCGTCGTCCACGCCGCGCCGGTTGAACGAGGCGGCGATGCCGGCGGTTCGCAGCACTTCACGTGCGACCGACATGTCGAGGGTGGCGGTCGGGCTGCCCGGCAGCGTGCAGACGCGCACGCCGCCGGCCGCGGCGGACATCGGGGTCAGCGCCACGCCCGCGGCGAGCAGACTGGCGAGGGTCAGGGGAGCGAGTCGAGTCTTCATTGTCGTGCATTCCGGTTGAAACAGTGGGGGCGTCGCGCCCGGATCGGGCGCATGCCGGGCGCGACGCGCGTTCAGTCGAGCGCGAATACGTAGAGCGTGCCGCCGCGCGGAACGTCTTTCGCGACGTCGGCCATCGGGCCGCCCCAGATCGGGTTCGCGCCGCCGTATCCGGCGAGCACCGCGACATATTCCTTGCCGTCGACCTCGAACACCGACGGCTGCGCGATGATGCCGCTCGCGAGCTGTGGGCTCTCCCACAGCACCTTGCCGGTCGCCGTGTCGAAGGCATACAGGTGGCCGTCGAGCGAGCCGCTGAATGCAAGACCGCTCGCGGTGGTCGCGACGCCGCCGTTCCACGGCTTCTTCGACCAGTGGCCCCACAGTTTCTTGCCGGTGTTCACGTCGATGGCCTGCAGTTCGCCGTAACCCTGGCTGCCCGGTTCAGGCTTGATCTCGAAGCCTTCCCCGAGATACGGCAGGCCTTCCATGTAGCTGACCGACTTGCCGGACAGGCTCATGCACGCGTGAAGGGAAGGTACGACCGCGATGTGGCGCGCGGGGTCGTAGGACACCGACCACCAGTTCTTGCCGCCGAGGAAGCTCGGGCACGTGTCGATCGTCGTGCCGGCCTTCGGGAACTTCGACGGGTCCGCGATGGGCTTGCCGTCGGCCGTGTAGCCGGTGACCGACGTTGCCGTGACGAACGGCTCCGCGTAGATCAGCTTGCCGGTCGTGCGATCGATCGCATGGAAGAAGCCGTTTCGGTCGGCGTGGATGATCGCATCGTAGTCCTTGCCTTTGTACTTGATGTCCGCGAGGATCGGCGTGTTGACGCCGTCGTAGTCCCACGTGTCGTTGCTCGTGTACTGGTAGTGCCACTTCAGGTTGCCGTTCTTCGGATCGAGCGCGAGCAGCGAGTCGGAATACAGGTTGTCGCCGGGACGCAGTGCCGCGAGCCACGGGCCGGGGTTGCCGACGCCCCAGTACAGCGTGCGGCTTGCCGCATCGTACGTGCCCGTCAGCCAGGCGGCGCCGCCGCCGTGTGCCTGCATCCCGTCGGGCCAGGTGTCCGCGCCTTTTTCGCCGGGGCTCGGGATCGTGTAGCGCTTCCAGACCAGCGAGCCGTCTTCGGGGTTCAGCGCGGCGATGTACCCGCGAATCCCGTATTCGCCGCCGGAGGTGCCGACGATGATCGAGCCGTCCAGCGCGAGCGGCGCGAGCGAGAACGCATAACCGAGGCCCGGCTCGAACATCTGCTTCTTCCAGACGAGATCGCCCGTCTGCGCGTCGAGCGCCACGACCTCGCCGCTCAGCATCGCGACGTAGACGTTCTTGCCGTACAGCGCGACGCCACGGTTGACGACGTCGCAGCATGCGGTCTTGAACGATGCCGCGCCCAGCTTCGGTTCGTATTTCCACAGCTGCTTGCCGCTCTTCGCATCGAATGCGTAGACGTTGTCCTTCGGCGTGGTCACGAACAGGTAGTTGCCGTTGACGATCGGCGTGGCTTCGAAGCCCTGCTTCAGCTCGGCGGGGAACTTGTAGGCCCACACCTGCTTGAGTTCCTTCGCGTTCGACGCGTCGATCTGCTTGAGCGGCGAATGCGACTGGCCGTCGTAGGTGCGGTAGTAGGTCAGCCAGCCCGGATCGGTGTGCGCATCGGTCAGCCGCTGGTAGGTCACGGCCGGGTAGTCCGCGGCCGCTTCGACGAGGCCGGGGTTCAGCGCGACGGCCGCTGCCACCGCGATGCCGATCGTCGCCAGCCGGCTCGCTGAAGCCGAGAGTTTCTTCATGGTTGTCTCCTGAGTCATTGTGGTCGCACCGTCGCGAACGGTTCGTCGCGCCGGCACGGTGGGGATTCCGGGCCGAGTGCGCAGCCGTTCACGCAAGTCGCATGCCACCGCGGCGCGAAGCCGGTGTGACGCGGCACACGGGCGCATCGTGCGTCGTGCGGCGTCGGCGAGCGTCACGCGCAGGTGTCAACGAAGGTGTTGCATTCAGGTACACCCCCGTGCGCGCAGTGTTGCCAAACATGACAGGTGGCGCGGCATCCGTGACAGGTGGAGCGCCGCCCGCGTCGGTGTCACGCACGCCGTGCGCGGCGACGCGCGCGGGCGTCGTGCCGATGCGGCTGGCACGGTTCTCGCACGCTGCTTCGCGACAACAGCACGCCGCGCGGTGCGGGGCACACCACGGCGAAATACAAGCATGGAGACGAATGCAATGATCAGGAGGCCAAAGGCAGCCGGGAAGGGCGGCGCGATGCGACGCGAGCGTCGCGCGCGGCATGGTGGCGCGATGCGTGGCGCGCTTCTCGGGCCGGCCCTCGGCGCCATCGCGCTGTTCGGCCTGTCGACGGGCAGCGCGCGTGCGCAGCAGCCTGCGGACGGCACGGCCGCGACGGGCGGCGCCGTGCCGCCGGCCGCCGTCGCGGTCGCGCCGCAAGTGCCGCAAGCGTCGCAAGCGTCGCAAGCGCCGGCCGTCACATTGCCGACGGTGGTGGTCGTCGGCACGACGCCGCTGCTCGGGATCGGTACGCCGCTGCAGAAGGTGCCGGCGAACGTGCAGACGGTACGCGCGGCGGAACTCGATGCCCAGCACCGCGCGACGCTTGCCGACTTCTTCGCCGCGAACCTGCAGAGCGTGACGATCTCCGAGGCGCAGGGCAATCCGTACCAGACCGACGTCAACTATCGCGGCTTCACCGCATCGCCGCTGCTCGGTACGCCGCAGGGGCTGTCGGTGTTCGTCGACGGCGTGCGCGTGAACGAACCGTTCGGCGACGTCGTGAACTGGGACATCCTGCCGACGCAGGCAATCGACCGGATGCAATTGATACCGGGCTCCAACCCGGTGTACGGGCGCAATACGCTCGGCGGCGCACTGGCGATCACGACGAAGAACGGCAAGTCGAACCCGGGCGGCGAAGCGGAGGTGTCGGGCGGCTCGTGGGGCCGCAAGACGGCCGCAATCGAGCAGGGCGGCACGATCGGCTCGAACCTCGACTACTACGCGACGGCGAACGTCGCGAACGACGGCGGCTGGGCCGACCACAATGCGAGCCGCGTGCGGCAGGCGTTCGGCAAGCTGCGCTACACGGATTCGGACACGACGCTGTCGATTTCCGCCGGCGGCGCCGACAACGCGCTGTACGGCACCCAGACGATCCCGCGCTCGTTCCTCGACAACCGGAAGCAGGCGTATACCTATCCCGACCTGAACCGCAACAGCGCCGGCTACCTGACGCTGTCGGGCGATCGTTTCTTCGGCGAGCACGTCGAGCTGAGCGGCAATGCGTATTATCGGCACCTGCGCAACACCAACGTCAGCAGCAACAACAATACCGATTACGGATCGGTCGGCGACGACGGCACGGTCGACACGGTGCAGGGCACCAATGCGCAGTCGACGATCGTGACCGACAGCTACGGCGGCAGCCTGCAGCTCACGCTGCTCGGCAAGCTCGGCGGGATGGCGAACCAGCTGATCGCGGGTGTGGCGGCGGATGTCGCGAACTCGAGCTACGTCGCGTCGTCGCAGGACGCGTATTTCACCGACACGCGCGCGGCGATCGGCGTCGGTGATTTCGAGCCGCAGACCCGCGCGAAGACGCGCAACGCGAACCTCGGCGTGTACCTGAGCGATACGCTGTCGCTGACGCCGCACTGGACGCTGACGGTGTCGGGGCGCTACGACTGGTCGAAGGCGCAGATCGGCGACGAGAGCGGCGTGCAGCCGCTGCTCGACGGCAACCATGTGTTCTCCCGGTTCAACCCGGCACTCGGGGTCAACTGGAACCCGGTCGCGGGCTTCACCGCCTATGCGACGTACAACGAAGGGATGCGCTCGCCGACCGCGATCGAACTCGCATGCGCGGACCCGGCCGCGCCGTGCTCGCTGCCGAACGACTTCATCGCGGACCCGGCGCTCAAGCCGGTGATCTCGAAGACGTTCGAAGCCGGCATGCGCGGCCGCATCGGCGCCGCGACGACCTGGAGTGCCGCCGCCTACCGCACGACGCTGACCGACGACATCCAGTTCATCAGCAGCCCGGCAAGCGCGCAGGGTTATTTCCGCAACGTCGGCGATACGCGGCGGCAAGGCATCGAACTCGCGGGCCGCACGCGGTTCGGCCCGCTCGGTGTCGGGCTTTCGTACAGCTATGTCGATGCGACCTACCGGTCGTCGTGGACCGAGCACAGCCCGGCGAATTCGGCGGCCGACGCGAACGGCAACGTGGCCGTCAAGCAAGGCGACCATATTCCCGGTATTCCCGCGCACACGGTGAAGCTCCGGCTCGACTACGCGGCGACGCCCAGGTGGGATATCGGCGCGAACGTCACGTGGCGCAGCGGCGTATACGCGCGCGGCGACGAGAACAACCAGGACGTGAACGGCAGGATCGCGGGTTACGTGCTCGTCGATCTCGACATGCGTTACCGGATCACGAAGCGCTTCGAAGTCTTCGCGAGCGTGACGAACCTGTTCGACAAGCGCTACGCGAGCTTCGGCGTGCTGGGCCAGAACTTCTTCAACGGGCCGAATCACACGTTCGACGGTGCGAATCCGGTCAACGAACAGTTCGTCGGGCCGGGTGCGCCGCGCGGTGCGTGGGTCGGCGTGCGCTACGCGTGGGATTGAGCCTTGCCCGGCTGCGTGCGTTGCCGCGTCGCAGCCCGAGCGGCGCTCAGGATGTGCGCGACGGGCCCGGTCGGGCGAGCGGTGCCGCCGCGAACATCGCGGCCACGGCGCGCGCGATGCTGCGTGCCAATGCCGGGTCGCTTGCGAGGTGCCCGGCGCTCACGTGTTCGATCGCGGCCGCGGGCACGGCACGCGCGAGGCGGGCGACGTTGGCGGCCGGGCAGACGGGATCGTGCATCCCGTGCGCGGCGAACAGCGGCACGCCGGCCTGCGCCGCCCGGCGCGCGAGCGCGAGCACGCAGCGCTCGCCGAGCCAGCAGTCGTGTCGCAGGTAGTGCGCCTGGATCCGGTACTTGTCGATCAATCGGGCGACGGTCTTGTGCGAGCGGATCGCATCCGCGGGTGAGTGGCGCGGGTTCGGCGATGCGAGGATGGCGTTCTCGTACGCGTGCCACGCAAGCGCCACCGCCCGCTGCCGGGCCGCGCCCGCGCCGGGTTGCAGCCGCCGCGCGCAGCACGACAGCAGGCGATCCGGCTGGCTGCAGCCGGCCGCCGCGTACAGGCGTCGCCATTCGCGGGGCGCGCGCGTTCGCGACGTCGTGAACAACCGGCGGACTTCGCGTCGCGACGTCAGGAACAGCCCGCGCAGCACGACGCCGGTGACCCGTGCGGGATGTGTGCCTGCGTATGCAAGTGCGAGCGCCGCGCCCCACGAGCCGCCGACGACGCCCCAGCGCGCGATGCCGAGCTGCGCGCGCACCGCTTCGAGATCGTCGATCAACCGCGCGGTGTCGTTGTGGCGTGTGCCGCCGCGCGGTGCCGATGCGCCCGCGCCGCGCTGGTCGACGAGCACGACGCGCATCCGTGTCAGGTCGAACAGCCGCAGGATGCCGGCGTGGCTGCCGCTGCCGGGCCCGCCGTGCAGCACGACGACCGGATGGCCGTGCGCCGCGCCGGCGACGGAGAACGCGATCGATTGCGCGTCGCGGTGCAAGCGTCCGCGAACGGGCGCGGCGAGCGCGGCCGGTGACACCGTCGACGCGGGGCGGGATCGGGATAGGGATAGGGGGCGGATCGGAGCAGGCATCGTGTCGAATCGGTTCGGGGAATCGGGGCAACCGTCACGCGGCCGCCCCGGTGTTCGGGCGACCACTGTATTTGATCCACGACAAAGCCAGAAACGCGCCAGCCGCAAAGATCGGGATTCGCACGGGTAGTCACGCGTCGGGCAGACGCGGTATCACGAAGACCGGCCCGTCCGGTGACTCGACACGCCCGGCGGAACCGGATCGTGTCTTGCAATCTGCTTTCGATCGGGGCCGTGCCCCTCGCGTGGCCCGATGCTTGCTTGCAATGACGGCAAAGAGTCCGGCAACTGACCGGAAGATCCCCGGAGGAGACAATGCGCGATGACGTAGAGCAGGCGGCCGGATCGCGGGCCGCGCATCCCGCCGGCTGGCCCGCGCCGTCGATCCAGAAAGCCCATGAGCGGTCCGAGACGTTCGGCCTGCAGGTCTCGGCACGCCCCGACTACGACGTGCTGTCGAGCGCGGCGCTGGTGCTCAAGCGCGAGCAGAGCCGCGTGCTGTGCGCGCATGCGATGCCGGTGATGGAGACGCTGCACGAGCAGATCGTCAACACGCAGAGCATGATCGTGCTGACCGATGCGCAGGGGTTGATCCTGCATTCGATCGGCGACGACGATTTCCTGCGCCGCGCGGAGAAGGTCGCGCTGCGCCCGGGCGCGAACTGGGCGGAGGACCGGCAGGGCACCAACGCGATCGGTACGGCGCTCGCCGAGCTGTGCCCGATGGTCGTTCACGGCGACCAGCACTTCCTCGCAGCGAACCGCTTCCTCACCTGTTCGAGCGTGCCGATCCTCGATCCGTACGGCGACGCGATCGGCGTGCTCGACGTGACCGGCGACCACCGCAGCTACCACCAGCACACGATGGCGCTCGCGAAGATGTCGGTGCAGATGATCGAGAATCACCTGTTTACGACGACCTTTCAGGAGACGTTGCAGGTGTCGTTCCATGGCCGCCCCGAGTTCCTCGGCACGCTGATGGAGGGGATCGTCGCCTTCACCGCCGACGGCCGTTTCCTGTCGGCCAATCGCAGTGCGCAGTTCCAGCTCGGCATGCCGCTCGCCGCGCTGCGCGCGCATACGCTGTCGTCGCTGTTCGACGTCACGAGCGCGCAGTTGATCGACCGCATGCGCGCAAGCACCGACCGGCACCTGATGCTGAACCTCTGCAACGGCGCGGTGGTCTGCGCGCGCGTGCATTTCCGGCGCGCGACGCTCGCCGAAGGCAGCCGGCCGACGGACGTTCACGATGCGGGTGCGCCGGCCGCGCGCGCGAACGCGGTGCCCGCGCCGGCGGCCGGCACGTCGGCCGGCCTGTCGCGACTCAACTACCTCGATACCGGCGATCCTCAGGTTGCAAGCGTGATCGCGAAGGTGCGCAAGGTGATCGGCAAGGACATCCCGATCCTGATCACCGGCGAGACCGGTACCGGCAAGGAACTGCTCGCGCAGGCGATCCACAACGACTCGCCGCGGCGCGATGCGCCGTTCGTCGCGGTCAACTGCGCGTCGATTCCGGAGACGCTGATCGAGTCCGAACTGTTCGGCTACGAAGAGGGCGCATTCACCGGCGCGCGCCGCAAGGGCTCGATCGGCAAGCTGCTGCAGGCGAACGGCGGCACGCTGTTTCTCGACGAGATCGGCGACATGCCGTATCCGCTGCAGGTGCGGCTGCTTCGCGTGCTGCAGGAGCGCCTCGTCAACCCGCTCGGCTCGACGAAGACGATCGCCGTGGACATCGCGATCATCTGCGCGACGCACCGCGACTTGCGCGACATGATTGCGCAGAACCGCTTTCGCGAGGATCTGTACTACCGGCTGAACGGCCTCGTGGTGCGCCTGCCGCCGCTGCGCGATCGCACGGATCTCGCGGTGGTCGTGCAGAAGATGCTGCAACGGGAAGCCTACGCGGGCCCGGGCCGGCCGCCGCTGTCCGTCGCGTCGGACGTGATGGCGCTGTTCGTGCGCTGCGCGTGGCCCGGCAACTTCCGCCAGCTCGGCAACCTGCTGCGCACGGCGGCGGCGATGGTCGACGACGACGGCGAGATCCGGCGCGAGCACCTGCCGGACGATTTCTTCGACGACCTGCGCCGCGACGATACCCGGGCCGAGCCGGCCGCGCACGATCCGTCCGCCGCGGCATGGCCCGCGGACGCGCTCCCGGCGGGCGACGCGCGGCTCCAGGATGTCGCCGCGTCCGCGATTGCGGCTGCGCTCGCGCGCCACGGCGGCAACGTGTCCGCGGCGGCGCGCGCGCTCGGCGTGTCGCGCAACACGATCTACCGGAAGATGCCGGCCGCCGACCCGCAGCGCCAGCCGTCCGACGAAAGCTGACGCGAGCGCCACGGGTTCGCGGCCGCGCGGCCTGTCACAGCCGGTGTGTCAAGTTGCAACACCGGTGTTCAACGATTCAACACCTGTCACCGCCCATGCGCATCGTGCGGCCATGGCGCCGAACCGCATTCGCGCCAATCGCGTAGGCAAATCGTAAGGATTCCGTCCCGATGCCCGGGCGACCGCCGCGTATCGCCGTCGGGCCGTCGAAGTGCGGCCTCGGCACGCTCCTTGCTGAATAGGAACCGACCGCTCGATTGCCGCGGTTGTACGACTCACCGACGCAACTCATCAACTCAATCAGGAGACACATCATGCAGTGGACCCCCCCGTCTTATACCGACCTGCGTTTCGGCTTCGAAATCACGATGTACATCGCCAACCGCTGATCGCCGAGCGTGCCGCCCGTCTTGCCGTGATCGGCGCGGGCGGCGTCGGGAGCTGACGCCCATGAAGATCAAGATACTCGGCTCGGGAGCCGGCGGCGGCCTGCCGCAATGGAACTGCAATTGCGCGAACTGTCGCCGCGCGCGCAGCGGAAGCGGCCACGTGCTGCCTCGCACACAGTCGTCGATCGCGGTCAGCGACGACGGCATCGACTGGATCCTCGTCAACGCGTCGCCCGACATCCTTTCCCAGTTGCGCGCGGATCCGGAGCTGCAGCCGGCACGCGCGATTCGCGACAGCGGCATCGCCGCCGTCGTGCTGTGCGACGCGCAGATCGATCACGTGACGGGCCTGCTGATGCTGCGCGAGCGCTCGACGCCGCTGCCGCTCTACGCGAGCGCGCCGGTGCTCGACGACCTGTCGACCGGCTTGCCGCTCGTGCCGCTGCTCGGCCATTACTGCGGCGTCGCCGC
>Ga0055532_1000679_pt1 | contig 12838 bp, 11 predicted proteins | sample AraplaCol_mLB_r2_FD_54990 | JGI IMG/M metagenome (GOLD analysis project Ga0055532, IMG submission 54990) | Arabidopsis root microbial communities from North Carolina, USA - plate scrape CL_Col_mLB_r2 | ecosystem: Host-associated > Plants > Roots > Endosphere | place: USA: North Carolina...
GGGCCTGTTCCGGATTCATTCCTCTCTCCTTGGATGGTTTTCTTGAAGACCAGATCGTACACGCTGTGTCCGTTCTTGCCGCCCTTGGCAGAACGACTCCGTTGAAGGTTCCAACGGCACGCTGCGGGAGAAGCGATTTAATCGGGAATGATTCCGCAGTCGCGCCGAGGCCAAGATACTCATCGAGCGAGGCTATAAAATCCCGCCGCAGGTCACAACGATTGGCCGCTTTGGATAAGTCTGAAGGGCCGTCCTGGGTCGGCTGTTGCCGCCCATGTCGGGCAGCAGTCGGCCTCGACAGTCGTAGGCAATCGCTCTCAAGCAGCCATTCGAACGTCGACTGTACCTTGCCAAAGGACACACGCGTGCCAATCGTATCCGTCGCGGCACGCCACGCCCTGAACGCGAAGGCGCGAATATGGGCGTGTCCGATCGTCTTGGGACACGCACACCGGACACCGGTCGATGCCGTGGCGCTTGACCCGGAATGCGACTCGGTCGCCGCTCGCCGCTACCGATAAACGGCCCGTGGCTGCGCTGGCGGGCGACAACTAAATTGACGCGAGCAGAATCATGCGCCTGGCTGACTGTGCGTCACGCCACGAGCAGACAAACGGCAGCGTGTACCCTAGACTCTTGCCGCAATGACCATCGAGTGGCCGGAGGCGGTCAACGAGAGCATCCGAGTCAGGGACGACATCGCCTTTGTCCATTTGATCAGCATCCGAGCGAGTCCCGAAAGGTTGGGCAACCGCATGGAAGCGTTGCTGCGGCAAAGCCGCTCGGCCGTCGCGGTGAAGCCTGTGAACGATAGAAGTATCCAAGGATGCTGTATGGCGACCAAGCTGTCATTTGAAGTTCTCGAAGTTTTGGATGCAATTGACCGGACCGGTACATTCGCCGAGGCGGCCGAGTTGTTGCATAGAGTTCCGTCCACGCTCACTTACCTTGTGCAAAAGCTGGAAAGCGACATGGATGTCGAACTGTTCGATCGCAGCGGCAGACGGACGAGACTCACGGAAGCGGGTCGTGCTGTTGTGGAAGATGGGCGTCGACTTTTAGACGCGGCTCGACACCTGGAGGCCAAAGCAAAAGGCATTCGAGACAGTTGGGAATCGGAGCTTCGACTATGCGTCGATGCAATCTTGCCAATCCAGTCCTTGTGGCCGTATGTCCATGCCTTCTACGACCTGGAGATGAATACCCAGCTAAGTCTTTCCACCGAGGTGCTTGGGGGCGTGTGGGATGCCCTGGTTACGCGGCGTGCCGATCTCGCGATAGGGGCGTTCGGCGAGCCGCCGCATGCCGCCAATATTGCGGCCCGGCCAATCGGAACCCTCCGGCACGTTTTTGTCGTGGCTCCGGACCATCCACTCGCCCGCATCCCCGAGCCGTTGGAGAGCGAAACGATCGCAGGATATCGAGGTGTTGTCATCAGTGACACTTCTCGCGAACTGCAACGGCAATCTGTGGCCACCCGTGACGGACAGCCACTGGTCATCGTGCCGACGCTCGCAGCTAAACTGCAAGCACTGTGTGAAGGTATCGCTGTCGGGATGCTGCCTGATTTCGTAGCGAAAGAACCGATACACGAAGGCAGGCTGGTCGCGCGTCGCATTGTGGGTGTGCGCGAGTTCACGAATGGCTACCTCGCTTGGCGCGAGGACAAGGTAGGGAACGCTTTAAACTGGTGGATTGCGCAACTAGACAGCACCGATCTGCTTGAACGGCTCTTGACGCCGCGTCAAGAGAGTAAAGGGCAGCCCGGGACGGCCACTTGCGCAGTCCGTTACTAAAGCGCGGCGTAACAGCCCATCAGTGCTAATGTCCGAGGATCTTCGCCGGTGCATGCAGTTGGACAGCCGAAGATCAGCTTGGCACTGAACCTTGCCGTTGAGTTGCCGAGGCATCCAATGGCTGCAGCGGATCGAACTGCGATGGTCGCACATTGCAGAGCATTGGCCGGCCATGTTCGGCCAGTTTCGGTCACTCGACGGTGCGGCCGGATTTGGTGACAATCAGCCGTTCTGCTCGTTTAGGCACGTAGACCCGCGATGAATCTCAACGAAAGATTAGTCGAAATAGCCCGCCAGTCGTCTTGGTGTATGTCTGCGCTGTCGGCCGCACGTGCAATGGGCCTGAAATCCTGGTGCATTGGCGCAGGGGCCATTCGTAATTTGGTCTGGGACTCGCTTCACGGATATGTGACTCCGACACGCCCAGCCGACGTCGATTTGGCCTATTTCGACCCGTCCGATTTGTCGTCGATTCGCGATGCCGAAATCCAGCACAGCCTCACGGCGCAATGTCCCGAAATTCCGTGGGAGGTCACGAATCAGGCCGCTGTTCATCTCTGGTTCGAGAGCGCCTTTGGGCATCCGGTGCCCCCCTTCAGTTCACTGACCCAAGCCGTTGCGTCGTGGCCGGAGTACGCGACGACGGTAGGATTGACTTTGCTCGGTGACGGGACAATTGATGTCTGCGCACCATACGGACTCGACGACCTTTTTTCCATGGTGGTACGACGCAATCCTGCGCGTGTCAGCATTGATACCTATCTTCGGCGAATCCAGCAGAAAAGATACAAGGACCGCTGGCCCCGTGTGACCATCATCGTTTAGAAATGCCGCAGGCAGTCAAGGGGCGTGTTACCGACGGAAATCGACCATAGATGGTCAATCGACGCGAGAGGATTCCCGAATGCCCACAACAGCGTTCGTCGTTGATGTTCCCGCAGCCGAATCAACAGTAGCCGACCTTCGGAGCCGGTTTGATGCTACCTCTGATCTCGGCGTGCCGGCGCATATCACGGTTCTGTTTCCCTTCATGCCGCCTGACGAAATTACGCCCGATGTCCTTCGTCAGGCGCAAAGCGCGTTGAGTGTTGTGCAACCGTTCGAATTTATGTTGAGGAAGGTCGAGCGGTTTGCGGTCACCACTTATCTTGCTCCCGATCCGCCAGAACCGTTCGTCGCCTTGACGGCTGCGTTGGTCGAGCGCTTCCCCATGTTTCGTCCCTATGGTGGCGCACACGATGGCATCGTTCCGCATCTGACTGTCGCGCATGGCGATGCTGCGACAGCGCATTTGGCTGCCGTCGAGCTCGAGCATCGTCTGTCTGCGCGGGACGCGATTCGGACGTGCTGTAGCTCGGTCGCTCTGCTGGAAAACTCGTCGGGTCGCTGGAGGAAGATGCACCTGATTGATCTTCCAAATGTCTGCGTATAGTGACGATCGACCGCAGTCCGGTATGGACAGTTCCATGGCACTAGGCGTCTGGCCCACCTGAAACGAATGGCCGCTTTCTAGAAAACCGACCGTCCGCTCCGGGTCGTGTTACGCCTGTTGCATCGCGCGGCCGCCCAGCGATGTTCGTCGCGCTCATGCGTCGGGCGCGAGGCGGCCATTTTGAGACATTCGACAAAGTTGCTGGGATCCCAGACAATCGGACCGGCCCAATCTCATTGTGGGGGGAAGGTGTCACTGCAGATCGATAACGAAAGCTACATGAGTCGGCTGAGAAAGAAGGTTGGAAGCGATCTGATTTTGAGTCCGTCCGTTGCAGCTGTGATTCACGACCATGAAGGCAAATTGCTGCTTCAGGAGAAGTCGTCTGGAGAGGCGTGGAGTCTTCCCGCTGGTGGAGTTGAACTGGGCGAAAGCCCGCAAGAGGCCATCTTCCGCGAGGTCATGGAGGAAACCGGATATGTAATCCGCATTCACGGCATTCTCGGCGTGTTTGGCGGACGACTGTTTCGATACACGTATCCAAGTGGCGACCGCGTCGAATACGTAGTGACTTTGTTCCAATGCAAAATCATTGATGGCTCAGGGATACCAAGCGATCCTGAAACCACGTCAACTCGATATTTTGGAAGGCATGACATGCCGGAACTGGCGCTCCCGTATCCGAAGGACGACTTGTTTCTCCCTTTCTAAGATCACAGCGGATGCCGTTGCGGTTTCACGTGCTGCCAGATTCGGCCAGAAGCGGTCAGTCAGCGAGGCAGTATGAATTCGCGAAAGTTTTGATCCGAAGTATTGTTGCAGTGCGCTTCTCCATCGTCCTTACCTCCACCTATGTCACCTTCTGTTGACGAACTTCTCGCACTTGATGTACTGACGTTACGTGAGCACACTGAGCGAGCCGGCGACGCCTTCGACGTAGACGAGCATCGGGCGAAATTGTGCAAATCCTTGGAGATCAATGAGCTGTGCTACGTGCGACGGGACGGCAAACTCGTGGCTTATGCAATGCTTCGGCCGGAAGCAGGAGCGTGCTGGTTCGTTGGTGCGTTTGGTACTCATCCCTTGCATCGGACGTATACCGTAGTAAATGAACTGTTCGCGAAGATTGCGACGCTGGCGAGCGAACGACGGATCGGTGAGCTACGAAGCCATGTCTACAAGACCAACCGGTTGTCTATCGCGTTCCATCGCAAGCTTGGGTTTGTGGTGACTCGTGAAAACGAAAAGGGCTTCGAATTCTCCACCACACTGGATGAACTCGCCACGAAACCGGCGGTGCGGCGTGCTACCGCCAGGGCGACATCCCGTTCGGACTAGCGCTCAGGGCCACGCGTATTCACAGGCGCAACCACAAGCGAGTGCCCCGAGTACCCGAACAACTTCCGCGAAGCTTCGGGCATCAGGATGCGGACGTTGCCACCTTCATGAGGGGCCGCTTTCGGACCATGTGACTGTCTCGTGTGGGTCGGCGGTAGCCCATCGCGTCGAGTTGAATCCGCACCCAACACCGGACATTGGATCGGCGGGACTGAATCGGCGACAATCTATTGAAACCAAGTGAAACATCGACACAGGGGGCGCTGGTGTCCATCAATCGGGGCGAAACGGAAAGCACCTTCCCAACGCTGACAACTTCCCGGCTGTCATTGCGGGAGCTTTTGCCCAGCGACGCACCATCGCTGTTCGCGATGCACGGTGACGCTGAGGGTATGCGCTGGTTCGGTACCGATCCGATGACCGATATAGGCGAGGCTGACAAGTTGATTCAGGTATTTGCCGACTGGCGGCGCAGTGGCTCTGGCGTCCGTTGGGCTGTCGAGAGACTTTCGGACGGCCATTTACTTGGTACGTGCGGCCTCTTCCGATGGAATCGAAATTGGCGAAGCTGCGCCGTTGGCTATGAGCTAGCTACGTTTGCGCGTGGCAAGGGATACATGAACGAAGCGCTTTCTGCCGCGATCGATTACGGTTTCGACACGATGCAGATAAACCGTATCGAAGCCCAGGTCCACCCTCAGAACGCATCCTCTATACAAGTGCTGGAGACGCTGGGCTTTGTCCGTGAAGGGTATCAGCGTCAAGCCGGGTACTGGCGTGGTGCCTATCATGATCTCCTGCAGTTTTCGTTGTTACGTTCTGATTGCCTACGTCGTGGCTAACGAGCTGGTCAAAGCCCTCAGCTTCGCCGCATGAGCTGACCGTACCGGGTCGATCTGCGCCGGTCGCGCGTCACGGGGCGGCGGCCGGCCGCGTTCGGCCAGAAGCCGCCTTTCGTGCTTCGCCACCCGGCGTGTGCGTCTACTTGTCATCCCGAATCAGCCACGCTGACGCACGATTGAGCGCGCATGGCGCCCGACCGTTGTCACCGAAAGCTTCTGTCGATGGGCGAATTTTGTCCGGCCTAAAATCCTCTCGATCGATGTACGGGCGGGTCAAAACCGATGGAGCGCCGAGTGACGGTCATCGCACAACTTTCCGATATTCATGTCCGGCCTCACGGCGTCCTGTATCAAGACGCCGTGGATTCCAACGTCATGTTTTCGGCGGCCGTCGATTCGCTGAACCGCATTCGACCTGAGCCAGACCTGGTCGTCATCTCCGGCGACCTGACGGACGAGGGCACCGAAGACGAGTATCGAAAACTTCGTGAACTGCTCGTGGAGTTGAGGCGACCGTTCGTGGTTCTGCCGGGCAATCACGACGACCGTGGCAATCTGCGAGCCGCGTTCCCGGATCACGCGTGGCTTCCGGACGAGGGCGCACTCTCGTTCGCGCTGGACGTGGGCGAACTACGCCTCGTGGCGTTGGACACCTCCGTTCCAGGGCTACATCACGGTGACCTGGACGCCGAAACCCTGGCGTGGCTCGACACTGAACTTGCCGAGCATCGCAATCGGACCGTGGTTATCGTCATGCACCATCCACCGTTCATGACCGGCATTCCTTATCTGGACATCTACGGATTGCGAAATGCCGAGGCCTTTGCCGCGGTTCTGGCGCGCCACGACAACGTAGATCGCATTCTTGCCGGGCACGTCCACCGGTCGATGCAGACACGTCTTGGACGCGTTCCGGTACTCACCTGCCCGAGCACGACCACTCAGATTGCGCTGCGCGTTGAAGCGGACGCGCAGCCCGCTTCCTTTCTCGAACCCCCTGCATACATGCTGCATCGCTGGGCAGGTCGAGGTCAGCCAGCGGTTTCCCACTTGTGTTACGTGGGGCACTTCGAGGGCCCGTTCCCTTTCGCGTAAGCGCCCCGTCAACACATGGCGGTCGATGACGTACGAGGCATCGGCACGGCATGGACGGGCAATGACCGCTTGCGACCTCGGAGCACGTGAGCTCATCAGAGTCGCCCACCGGCGCAGCGCATTGCCGCGCCGGCAGGCTTTCCGCCCTCAATGCGCATCGACGAGCCGCGGATCGATATACGCGTCGACGTCCTGCGACTGCTTGTACACGGCGTTACGCACGTTGAACGCATTCGCGTTGCGCGTCGAGCCGTAGATCGAATCGAGCCCGTCGCCCTTGCGGAACGCACGCTTCGCGGCCGCCTCGTCGAGCAGATGCGTGCCCTTCAGCAGCGGAAGATATTGCGCCGGCGCGAGCCCGACACGCGCCGACATGATCTTGACCGCATCGGCCTGCGTCTTCGGATCGTTGATGTACGCGACGCAGCGATACCAGACCTTGATCACCTTCGCCCAGTCGGCGCGACGCGCGGCGAGACTCGCCGGCGCGACAGTGATCGCATCGTAGATCAGCCCCGGCGCATCCGCCGACGTGAAGATCGCCCGTGCGCCCGGCGCGCGCTTCAACGCCTCGCCGGCGTTCGGCTGCCATGCGGCCACCGCGGCGATGTCGGCCGACGAACCGAGTACCTGCGGCAGCTCGTTGGTTTTCGCATTCACGAGCGTGACGTCGCCGTCCTTGAGTCCGTGCTTCTGCAGCGCGGTTTCGAGCAGCAGATGGTCGACCAGGCCGAGCTCGACGCCGATTTTCTTGCCCTTCAGCGCCTCGACGGTGCGCAGCGGCGGCTTCGCGACGATCATGTCGTTGCCGGCCGAGTAGTCGGTCAGCAGGATCATCACGTTCTTCGCGCCGGACGCGCCCGTTACCAGCGCATCGCCGTTGGTCGCCGCGACCGCATCGAGCTTGCCCGCGGAAAACGCGTCGAGCGACGCCGAATAATCGAACCATTCGAAATCGACGTCGACGCCGGCCTCCTTGAACCAGCCCTTGTCGAGCGCGACCTGGAACGCGACCCAGCCGGGCCAGTCGCTGTAGCCGATCTTCAGCGGTGCGGCAGCGTGCACGGCAGGCGCCGCCCATAGCGTGGCGGCCGCGACGGCGGCGCCCAATGCATGACGGATGAAACGGAAGGACGGCAGGTGGCGAAGCGCCGGGGCGGGACGGGTCATCGTTGTTCTCCAGGAGACCGGGATCGGGATCGTCGATACGGACCGTGCGCGAGCACATGGTCCGGCTGCGTGACCGGTTCCTGCGGATGCGGAACGGACGAGCGGCCACGGAGAGGCGCGACGGCCGTTGCCATCGCCAATCTCCCGGGCTTTTGTCCCGCCGTGTAGCACGCGTGCATCCGGTCTTGCGACCGGACGAACTCGCGCCGGGCTGCTCTTGGACCAGACGTTCGATGATGAACCGGAACCCTAGCACCCCTAAGATGCGACGCCGCCGCACCTCTCGGCGTCATGCCGAGCGAGAAGCGTGCCAACGGCGCGCGGCAAGGCGATTCAACGGCGGCGGGTGGCGCGCTGAAGTTCGATGAAGCGGGCGGCGAACAGCGCGTGCAGTACGCGCCGGAGCAGGTCGAGCTTGTTCATGAAGGATCGGATATGAGGTGACGGTGCATGGGTTCAGCAATGCCCATGCCATCACGCATCGGCCGGTGGGCGAGCACGCGACGCGCACTGCACCGGTGCGCGCTTGCGTGCGCATGGTGCGCCGCGCGCCCGCCGCGAGGGCAAGCGAATGCGTCGGTCATTCGGATGTCGCGCGGCATCGCGCCGCCGGGCCGCGTCGTGCGGTCATCGAGCGGCGGCTGGCACGCAACTCGCTTATTCGATGCCCGAGAGGTGCGAAGCAATTTGCATCATCTTCAGGATCGCTAGGGTTCCGGTCGTGCGGCGTGTGCCGCGCGATGCCTGGTCCGAGAGCAATCCGGTCTTGCCTTCGCCTCGACGAGAGGAAACGGCGAGGCTCCACGGAGGGATAAAAGCCCGGGAGGTCGCGATGTCGTTCGGTCGCCCTCTCACGCCTTTTGTCCAACCGATCCCGGAGCCGCCATGTCGCCGAGCCCCCAAGCCATTCTTGCCCCGCCGCCGCACGTCGCGTGGGAAACGCTGATTCCCGCCGGAACCCACTGGTCCGGCATCCTGCGCCGCGGCCTCGCGCTGCGCATCGTCGACGTCGACGGCGGCGCGAACCTGTCCGCTGTCTTTCATCGCCAGGAAGACCTGCTCGAACGCTACAACATGGCCGACACGCTGAAGGCGCAGCACACCGCGCATCTGACGCGCGGCCATGCGCTGTATACGGACATGGGCCGCGTGATCGCGTCGATCACGGCCGACACGCTCGGCTGGCACGACCCGCTCGGCGGCGTCGGCGATGCGCGGCTGTTCGCGCACAAGTACGGCACGTCGTCGTACCAGGCCGATCGCAACGCAATGATCCGCAACGGCCGCGACAGCCTCGTGCTCGAACTCGCCAAATACGGACTGTCGGCGCGCGACCTCGCCGCGAACGTCAACTTCTTCAGCAAGCTGGATGCACGCGACGACGGCGCGCTCGAGTTCGTCGCCGGACATTCGCCGGCCGGCAGCGCGTTCGACCTGCGCTTCGAGATGAACACGCTCGCGGCGTTCTCGACCGCGCCGCATCCGCTCGATCCGCGCCCGGACTATGCGCCGAAAGCCGTGAAGCTGATCGCGTACCGCGCGTATCCGGCCGACGGCGCGGCGCCCGACGACGACCCGTGCCGGCGCGCATGCGCGGAGAACATGCGCGGCTTCGCCAACACCGACCGTCTGTTCGCATGAGGAGCGAGACCATGCCGATCATCGAAAGCCGTCTCGACCCGCGCGACGCGATCCACGACGTCACGCTGAGCGCGGGCGACCCGTGGCTGCACGACCTGAAGCGCGGGCAGACCTTCCGCATTCTCGACCTCGAAGGCAACCAGGCCGTCGACACGCTGTTCTACCGCACCGACGATCCCGAAGAGCGCTACAGCGCGCAGGACACGATCCGCTCGCAGCGCAACCTGTACCTGAGCGCCGGCAGCGTGCTCATGTCGAGCCGCGGCAACCCGATGGCGACGATCGTCGCCGATACGTGCGGCCGTCACGACACGCTCGGCGGCGCGTGCGCGGCCGAGAGCAACACGGTGCGCTATGCGCTCGACAAGCGCTACATGCACAACTGCCGCGACAGCTTCCTCAACGCGATCTCGCACTGCACGTGCGGCGCCGGCGCGCGGCTTACCAAGCGCGACCTGGTCGGCAACGTCAACTTCTTCATGAACGTGCCCGTCACGCCGCTCGGCGGGCTCACGTTCGAGGACGGCATCTCGGCGCCCGGCAAGTACGTCGAGATGCGTGCGGAGATGGACGTCACGGTGCTGATCTCGAACTGCCCGCAACTCAACAATCCGTGCAACGGCTACAACCCGACGCCCGTGCGCCTCATGATCTGGGAGGCGGAATGAACGGCCTCCACGCTCGCTTGCTTTGCATGGGGCCGGAGTACGCGCTGAAGCGCTACTCCGGGCCGACACGTTCGCTGCGGGAGGCAACATGAGATTCGCCAAAGTCCTCGTCGCGAACCGCGGCGAAATTGCGTGCCGCGTGATCCGCACGCTGAAGCGCCTCGGCATCGCGTCGGTCGCGATCTATTCGGATGCCGACCGCGACGCGCGCCACGTAGCGCTCGCCGATGAAGCCGTGCGGGTCGGGCCCGCCCCGGCGGCCGACAGCTATCTGAACGTCGCGGCGATCCTCGCCGCCGCGCGCGAAACCGGCGCGCAGGCCGTGCATCCCGGCTACGGTTTCCTGTCCGAGCACGCTGGCTTCGCCGACGCGTGCGAAGCGGCGGGCCTGCGCTTCATCGGGCCGCGCGGCGATCACATGCGCGCGTTCGGCCTCAAGCACACCGCGCGCGAACTCGCGGCCGCGCACGGCGTCGCGCTGCTGCCCGGCACCGGGCTGCTCGACGACGTCGCGACGGCGCTCGCCGAAGCCGACGCGATCGGCTATCCGGTGATGCTGAAAAGCACCGCGGGCGGCGGCGGCATCGGCATGTCGCTGTGCCGCGATGCGGCGCAGCTCGGCGCAGCGTTCGAATCCGTCGTGCGGCTCGGCGCCGCGAACTTCGCGCATGCGGGTGTCTATCTCGAGAAGTTCGTCGAACACGCGCGGCACATCGAAGTGCAGATCTTCGGCGACGGCCGCGGCGGCGCGATCGCGCTCGGCGAACGCGATTGCTCGGTGCAGCGGCGTAACCAGAAGGTGATCGAGGAAACGCCCGCGCCCGACCTGAGCGCCGCCGAGCGCGACGCGCTGCACGCGAGCGCGGTGCGGCTCGCGCGCGCGGTGGGCTACGCGTCGGCCGGCACGGTCGAATTCGTGTTCGACGCGAGCACGCGGCAATTCTATTTCCTCGAGGTGAACACGCGGCTGCAGGTCGAGCATTGCGTGACCGAGGCCGTGACGGGCGTCGATCTCGTGGAATGGATGATCCTGCAGGCCGAAGGCGACCTGCCGCCGCTCGACACGCTCGCCGTCGTACCGCGCGGCGCGAGCATCCAGGTGCGGCTCTATGCGGAGGACCCGAACAAGCAGTTCCAGCCGAGCGCCGGGCTGCTCACGCACGTTGCGTTTCCCGACGACGTGCGGGTCGACGGCTGGATCGAGGCAGGCACGGAGATCAGCGCGCATTACGATCCGCTGCTCGCGAAGCTGATCGTGCGCGGCGACACGCGGCGCGACGCGCTGGCCGCGCTGCGGGCCGCGCTCGACCAGACCGAGCTGTACGGGATCGAGACCAACCTCGACTACCTGCGTGCCGTCGTCGGCTCCGACACGTTCGCGCGCGGCGCGCCGACCACTGCCTTCCTGTCGCGCTTCGCGTTCGCGCCGCACACGATCGACGTGCTCGACGGCGGCGTGCAGACCACCGTGCAGCAGGCGCCCGGGCGCGTCGGCTACTGGAGCGTCGGCGTGCCGCCGTCGGGGCCGATGGACGATCGCGCATTCGATCTCGCGAACGCGCTGCTCGGCAACGCGCGCGACGCGGCCGGGCTGGAATTCACGATGGTCGGCGCGACGCTGCGCTTCAATACCGCGACGCTGTTCGTGCTCGGCGGCGCGCCGCTCGCGGCCACGCTCGACGGTGAAGCGGTGCCGTTCTGGCAGGTCGTGCGAGCCCGACCGGGCGCAGTATTGAAACTGGGCGGCGTGACCGGCGCGGGCGTGCGCGCGTGTCTCGCCGTCAAGGGTGGGCTGCAGGTGCCCGACTATCTCGGCAGCAAGGCGACCTTCACGCTCGGCCAGTTCGGCGGCCATGCCGGCCGCGCGCTGCGCAAGGGCGACGTGCTGCATCTGCACGCGGACGCCGGGCGCGGCGACGCCGGTGCGATGCTGGCCGCGGCCGAGATTCCCGCGCTGACGCATGCATGGACGCTCGGCGTGCTCGACGGTCCGCATGGCGCACCGGATTTCTTCACGCCGGACGACATCGCGATGCTCTACGGCACACAGTGGACCGTCCATTACAACTCCAGCCGCACCGGCGTGCGGCTGATCGGCCCGAAGCCGCAATGGGCGCGTGCGGACGGTGGCGAGGCGGGCCTGCATCCATCGAACATCCACGACAACGCGTATGCGATCGGCGCCGTCGATTTCACCGGCGACATGCCGGTGATTCTCGGCCCGGACGGGCCGAGCCTCGGCGGCTTCGTGTGCCCGGTGACGGTCGTGCGCGACGAGTTGTGGAAGCTCGGGCAGTTGGGGCCGGGCGATACCGTGCAGTTCGTGCGCGCGGGCGTGTCGGCCGGGGTATCGACTGCTGCGGTCGTGGATGCGACGCGTGACGTTGCCGCTGCCGCATCCGGCGCATCCGCCTCCTTCGACGATTGCGTGCTGCATCGCGACCCGTCGGCCGGCGGCGGCATCGGCGTCGTCTACCGGCGCTCGGGCGACCGCAACGTGCTGGTCGAATACGGGCCGCTCGTGCTTGACCTGAACCTGCGCTTTCGCGTGCACGCCCTGATGGGCTGGCTCGACGCGCACCGGTTGCCCGGCATGCTCGACCTGACGCCGGGCATCCGCTCGCTCCAGGTGCAGTTCGACGCGCGGACGCTGCCGCTCGACGCGCTGCTCGCGCATCTGCAGGCCGCCGAGCGCGAACTGGCCGACGTGGCGGACCTGCGTGTGCCGAACCGCATCGTGCATCTGCCGCTGTCGTGGGACGACCCGTCGACGCGCGTCGCGATCGAGCGCTACATGCAGTCGGTGCGGCCCGATGCGCCGTGGTGCCCGAGCAATATCGAGTTCATCCGGCGCAT
>Ga0055532_1000724_pt1 | contig 12225 bp, 10 predicted proteins | sample AraplaCol_mLB_r2_FD_54990 | JGI IMG/M metagenome (GOLD analysis project Ga0055532, IMG submission 54990) | Arabidopsis root microbial communities from North Carolina, USA - plate scrape CL_Col_mLB_r2 | ecosystem: Host-associated > Plants > Roots > Endosphere | place: USA: North Carolina...
AGAAGTCCCTTTTCTGTGGGAGAAATGGTGATGTTTTTCAATATTTTTATTCTCGGCAGCGCCGGCTTTATCTTTGGCTGGGACCGGGCCATGTACTCCCTGATCGCCTACTACATCGCATTCAAAATGATTGATTTGACGTTGGTCGGTCTGGAGCAGTCTCGAGCAGTGTGGATTATTAGCGACGAATCCCAGAAGATCGGCGACGCCATCTCCGCCAGATTGGGCAGAAGCGTGACCTATCTGTCCGGCGAAGGTGGTTATTCCGGAGATGAAAAAAAAGTGATCTTTTCCGTCATCACACGGCTGGAGGAGAGCAAGCTAAAGGAAATTGTGGACGAGATCGATAAATCCTCGTTTCTTGCGATGGGAGCCATCCACGATGTCAGCGGAGGACAATTTAAGAAGAAAAATATACATTAGGGGGAGCCAGGAAGCTCCCCCTTCATGCTGCTGGGAAAAGTCTGTTCTGGGGCTATCTTTTTAAAAAGCCCAGTTGCCATTGTGAAAGACAGGTTCACGGTCTCCGTTCATGGTCTCGCCGTCAACATTCATTTTGTCTGACCCGATCATGAAATCGACGTGGACCATGCTGGTATTTAAACCGTGTTGGTGCAACTCCTCCTCGCTCATCTCGCTCCCGTCGCGCAGATTGGTCGGATACGCATTACCAATTGCCAGATGATTGGAGGCATTTTCATCAAACAGGGTGTTGAAAAAAATAATATTCGATTTGGAAATGGGGGAGAGATGCGGGACGAGTGCCACTTCACCCAGGAAGTGGGAGCCTTCGTCAGTCTCGATCAGCTTTTTGAGAGATTCCTCTCCCTTTTTGGCTGAAGCTTGCACGATTCGCCCATTTTCAAACGTGAGTTGGAAGTCCTCGATCAAGGTGCCTTGGTAACTTAGTGGCTTGGTACTTTGTACGATTCCATTCACGCCGTCCCGCTTAGGGGCAGTAAAGACTTCTTCCGTCGGCATGTTGGCCATGAAGGATACCCCATGCTGATTCACGCTTCCTCCGCCGATCCAGACGTGATTTGCAGGAAGTTCGATGGTCAATCGGGTTCCGGGTGCTTCATAGTGCAGGGCTTTGTACTGTTTTTGGTTCAGGTATTCCACTTTGCGGTTCAATTCATCATGATGTTCCCTCCAGGCTTGAACAGGGTCAGGGGTATGAATCCGTGTCGCAGAAAAAATCGCATCCCACAAGGCCTTTTCGCGCTCTTGCTCTGGCAGATCAGGGAAAACACGGTTGGCCCATGCGGGAGAGGGAATGGCAATGATGCTCCAGCTTACCTTATCCGCCATGGTATAGTTGCGATAGGCATGCATGGCTTGCCCCGCGGCTTTGCTTGCTTTGGCGATCCGTTGGGGATGGATACCTTGCAAAAGGTCTGGATTGGAAGAAATGATGCTCAGAAAAGCCGCACCTTGCTCAGCCATCTCTTCCCAGCCCTTTGCTTTCCAAAGCGGGAATTCATCAAAGGCTTCTTCTGGAGCCAGCTCGTATTTGATCCGTGTCAGTTCGTCATCTGTCCAATCGATATAGACAAGCTTCGCCCCCGCCTCGTAGGCCTTGCGTACAACTTGGCGGACAAACGGGGCTGATTGGATAGGCCCTGTGATGACGAGCGTCTGTTGTTTTTGTACGTTTACCCCTACTCGAACTGCCAGCTCGGCATAGCGTTCCTGCAACTCTTCAAATGTCATCTTCGAATCGACTCCCATCTTCATTCATACTGAGGACAACCATATTATACCAAAAAACACCTGATCATACCCTGGGTCATCAGAGAACACCAATTTTTATGAATGTTCTGAATCGGGGGTAAAAGGATAAAATGAATAAGTATCCAATACTTCTTACATAGGAAAATAAGAGGAGGAAATCCCCGATGAGATTGACGCGCGAACAAGTGCCTGTAGAACAGACCTGGGACCTGGATGATTTATTTACCTCGCAAGAAGATTGGGAGCGTGAACTGCGCGAATTGCAAGAGTTGCTCCCCGCCGTAACGTGTTACAAGGGGACACTTCATACGGGTGCAGAAGAGCTGCTTGCCTGCCTGGAAGCGGAGGAAGCGCTGGGGGTCCGCCTTTTACAACTACATACCTATGCAAGCCTACGTCTTTCAGAAGACGGGACCAATCCAGCCAATCAATCCCGTTCGGCTCAGGTAGGGGATGTCGTTTCGCTGATTCAAGCCTCCCTTTCATTTATCCGTTCCGAAATTCTCAATCTTCCAGAAGGGACAATCGAGCGCTTCTTGGACGAAGAGCCAGGGCTTTTGCCTTTCCGCAAGAAACTGATGGATCTGTATGATGTAAAACCCTACCAGTTATCAGCAGAGACAGAATCCGCATTAGCGGCATTGGGAGAGGTATTTTCTGCTCCTTATCTGATCTACAATCGAAGCAAGCTTTCTGACATGAGGTTTGACTCCGTGGAAGATTCGGCTGGTGTGACCCGTCCTGTATCTTTTGCCTTATTTGAAAGTGACTATGAAATGTCATCGGACTACCAGCTTCGGCATGCTGCCTATGATTCCTTCACAAAAACCTTGAAAGCCTACCAGCATACATTTGCCGCCGCATATGCGACGGAGGTGAAAAAACAGACAGTGCTTTCCCGTCTGCGAGGGTATGATTCCGTCACACATATGTTACTGGAGGGGCAGAAGGTAACCAGTGACATGTATCATAATATCCTAGACATTATCGGGACCGAGTTGGCTCCGCATATGCGCCGCTATGCACGTTTGAAGGCAAAAGTTCTAGGGTTGGAAAAGCTCGCGTTCTGTGACTTGAAAGTACCTCTCGATGCCGAATATAGTCCAAAGGTTACGATAGAAGAGGCTGGAAAGACGATTCTTGCGTCACTTGAGATCATGGGTGAAGAATATTCAGCGATCATGAAACAGGCGCTGGAAAACAGATGGATCGACTATGTAGACAACGTCGGAAAATCTACCGGGGCGTTTTGTTCCAGTCCGTACGGGGTACATTCCTTCATCCTGATTACCTGGGCTGAAAATATGCGGAGTGCCTTCACTCTTGCCCACGAATTGGGGCACGCCGGGCACTTCATGCTGGCAGGCAAGTATCAGCGCTATGCGAACTATCGGCCATCCCTATACTTCATTGAGGCTCCATCGACGATGAATGAAATGCTGCTTGCCCAGCATATTCGGGAACAGTCCGATGACGCGCGTCTGAAACGCTGGGTAAACCTGCAGCTGCTGAATACGTATTATCACAATTTCGTCACTCATCTTCTGGAGGGACGCTTGCAGCGTAAGGTCTATGAAGCGGCAAATGCCAATCAGCCGATCACGGCGAAGCATCTGTCTGAATGGAAAGGGCAAGTGCTTTCCGAGTTCTGGGGGGACGCGGTGGAACTGGATGAAGGCGCTAGTCTGACATGGATGCGTCAGCCGCATTATTATATGGGGCTCTATCCGTATACCTATGCGGCGGGACTTACAGCCTCTACGGCGATGGCCGCGCAAATCAGGCAGGAAGGGGAGCCTGCTGTCCAACGCTGGCTAGAGGTACTAAAGGCTGGCGGAACCCTGTCGCCCCTGGAACTGATGAAAATGGCAGGTGTAGACATGTCCCGACCGGAGCCGATTCGCGAGGCGGTTCGTTATGTTGGGCAGATCGTGGATGAGTTGGAACAATCCTTTTAGTGAATAGCAAAACAAGAGAGTGCTCCATTCACTCGATCACGAGTCGAAAGAGCACTCTCTTTCTCGTTTCAGCGCTGGACTAATAGCCAACTTCCACCGAAGCGATGACGACATAGGCCAAATCATTTTTATCCTCTTTTTCGGCAATGACGACACCGCTCGATGTCAACATCCCGCCGTCGATGACTTCAAAGCTGACTTCCCCGTAAGGCAGCTCATCTCGCACGACCGCCAAATCCAGCTTTTCCTTGTCTGCCGGCACAGCGAGACGGACATGAACTTTCATGTTATGTATGTCGTTATCAGGCAATACCGAACGCAATCCTGGCATCGAATTGTGATGAATCGCATTTTGCACCGCTCGTACAGCGGCTTTGGTCACGTTTTGACCGTGCAAGTCGATCCCCATGCCAATTTCAATAAACATTACTTTTTCCATTGCTACAATCGCTCCTGTCTATGGTAGATGACAAAATAAGTGTACCACTTTTTCTTCTACCAGACATTTTCTTGTGCTTTTTAGGAGAAGGGATATTGTGTTCGAAGACCGATCATGCGATTATTACATTTTGAGCTAATGAGTGCACTGGAGGCAGAACATACGTGGAACGCTACCCCTTTTCGTACGATCCGGCACAACCGTTTATCTCACAAGTCAGTGACTGGATCGCAGATGTCTTTTATGAAATACTGCCCGAAGCCGGATTTGAGGTTCGGGATGAACAGATTTACATGGCTTTTCAACTCGAACGTGCGTATGCAGAAAAGCAGACGATTTTTGCCGAGGCAGGAGTAGGGACTGGCAAAACGCTGGCCTACTTGTTGTACGCAATCTGCTATGCGCGATACACACGCAAACCTGCGATCATCGCCTGTGCAAACGAATCCCTGATCGAACAACTGGTCAAGCCGGAGGGAGATATCGCCAAGCTGGCACGCCATCTGAACATGACGATCGATGCTCGCCTGGGCAAATCCCCCAACCAGTACCTTTGTCTGCAAAAGCTGGATCAAGCTCGCTTGCGAGAAGAAGATGGGGAGCTCTATCAGGAGATCTATCAAGATTTGCCTCCATTTGTTCATAACTATGAAGCTTTGCAAGTATTTTCACCTTATGGGGACCGCAGCCACTATCACGCATTGGACGACGCACAGTGGAGTGCGACCAATTGGGATGTCTTTCAGGATTGCTTCGCCTGTGACAAACAGCACCGCTGTGGACAGACACTCTCGCGGGATTTCTATCGTAAGTCTACGGATCTGATTATTTGCTCGCACGACTTCTACATGGAGCATGTCTGGACCTATGAGGGGAGAAAGCGGGGAGGGCAACTTCCTTTGCTGCCTAGCCACAGCTCCGTCATTTTTGACGAGGGACATCTGCTGGAGACGGCAGCACAAAAGGCTCTAACCTACAAGCTGAATCACAACATTTTTGAAGAAGTGATCACCCGTCTGCTAAAAGGGGAGATTCGGGAATCTTTGGCTTATGCTGTTGAGGATGCCATCATGCAGAGTGACAATCTGTTTGCCACACTCAAGCAGGACAGCAAGCCAGTCCCGGGTTCTGAGCGCAGGGAAATCACGTTCCATCCCGATTTGCTTGCGCAGATTCAATCTTTTTCGCGACTGATCGACTCCATAGAAGAAGAACTCGTCCTGGAGAGCGGGCTTTACACCTTGGACGAATTCCAGCTCGGCATCGTCAGCGAGCATTTGGAGATGATTCAGATCGCCCTTCGTCTGTTCGACGATCCGTCCAAAGTTATTGCCTGGGTGACAGACGATGCGGCAGGAACTAGTCTCGTAGTGATGCCGAGAAAAGTGCAGGAAGTACTAAAAGAGTTCGTCTTCTCGCAAAAAATGCCGGTCGTCTTCTCTTCTGCCACTTTGTCTGCGGATGAATCGTTCTTCTATCTCGCCGACAGCCTGGGGATTGATGAATTCCTTTCCTTTTCCGTGGCATCTCCATATGATTATGAGACTCGAATGAAGGTGTTGGCACCTGACCTCCCGTCTTCTGATGCGTTTGCCGAAAAGGTAGAAATTGCGCAGGAGATGCTAGAAAAGACACAAGGCAGATCTTTGCTACTGTTCCCCTCATGGGAAGAGATGCATGCTTTCAAGCAGAGCCTTGAGAATAGGAGCCTATCCAGCAATCAGCGTTTTCTGTTTGAAGGGGATCAGGAAATCAGCCATTTGATCTCCCAATTCCAGCATGATGAACATAGCAATCTGTGCGCCGTCACCCTCTGGGAGGGATTGGACGTGCCCGGTCCTTCACTGTCCCACGTGGTCATCTGGTCCCTGCCTTTCCCGCCAAATGATCCAGTATTCGCGGCAAAGCGCAAGGCGGCTGCCGATTCGGCTTTCCGGGAAGTGGACATGCCGTACATGCTTCTACGCTTGCGCCAGGGTATCGGCCGATTAATCCGTACAAGTGAAGACAGCGGGATCATTACGTTGCTTAGCCCAGAGATGCAGGTAAAGGAAGAGTTGCGCAAGAAAGTGGAGCAAGCTTTTCCTGCCGGCGTAGTGTGGTACAAGTCTGTCGCAGAGATTTGGCAAGAGTATATCGAGTCAAAACTTTGACACTTCTGTTACGGAATGGAAGGATGCTGATATCTTTGGTATTCTGCTGGTATAATGGAGGATAAGATACGCTCCATCACGAAGCCAAAGATGGAAGATAAGGGACGGTGTTCTTTTTGGGTAATATCGATTTTGCCAATTTGCCTTGGGATTTGTTCTGGGTTGGCGTGGCCTATTTCATGATTACTGGTGTGCTATTTTGCTTCAGTGTTCTGCGCTTTGCCCAACAACGCAAAAAAAGCGGTGTCGTTTTTATCCTGTGTGCTGCCATCAGTGCGGCCTACTTCATAAACTATTTGTACAGCAATCACGCTTGACGCAGCAGGAATTTGAACTAGTGATACGGAATGCATGAGGGACCAACGAAGAAGGAATTCGTTGGTCCCTCTCTATATTTTCGAAAGGAAGCGAGGTTTTCACAAACATGAAGCCAAAAGTAATCGCGTATAAAAAGATATACCCGGAAGTATTGGCCTACCTGCGAGAAGCATGTGAGGTCACCTACCTGGAAGAGTGGAACGAAGCGACTAGGAGTGCCTTCGATGAAGCCTTGGGCGAAGCGGAGGGGTTGATCGGCACGGGGTTGAAAATCGATCAGGGACTACTGGAGCGCGCACCACAATTGAAAATCGTCAGCAATATCGCAGTCGGCTACGACAATTTCGATCTAGAAGCCATGAATCGGCATCGGGTCATGGCGACCAATACACCAGATGTTTTGACTGATACGGTAGCTGACACGATGATGGGACTGATTCTGGCGACAGCGCGGCGGATTCCAGAGATGGACCAGCTTGTGAAGTCAGGAAGCTGGACTGCGCAACTCACCTCCGCCAATTTTGGCTGGGATGTTCATCACAAGACATTGGGCATCGTCGGGATGGGAAGGATCGGTTCTGCCATTGCCAAACGGGCGCATCTTGGTTTTGACATGAACATTCTCTACCATAATCGTTCCCGCAATGAAGAGGTGGAGAGTCTATACGACGCTACGTATTGCTCACTGGATGAATTGTGCAGGCAGGCGGATTTTGTCTGTGTGATGGTGCCTCTCACATCAGAGACGAACAAGCTGATCGGGGAAAAGGAATTTCAGGCAATGAAAAGAACGGCCATCTTCATCAATGGTTCTCGTGGAGCGACAGTCGATGAGGAAGCACTGGTCAAAGCCTTGCAGGAAAGGGAAATCCTCGCGGCGGGCCTGGATGTCTTTGTGAAAGAGCCTGTCCAGCCTGATCACCCTCTTCTCAGCATGCCAAATGTCGTGACTCTGCCGCATATTGGATCGGCGACGGAAGAGACGAGATTTCGCATGGCCCAGTTTGCAGCCCAGAATTTAGTGGCTGGTGTGCAAGGGAAGAAGCCGCCAGCGTTGTTGAACGAAGGAGTATATCTAAATTCCCGGTGATCCTGATGCGATCAGCCTATGAAAAAAGGAGTGAAAGTCATGTTTGACAGCAAAAGGGGCATTACCGCAGAGGATTTGTACCAGATCCGCTATACCAGTGACCCACAGCTTTCACCAGATGGCTCCAAATTGGTATATGTTCGGAATCGAATGGATGAAGAACGGCAGTACCAGAGTCATCTGATCCTTTCTTCCTGGGTAGATGACCGCACGCTAGAGCTAACATGCGGACCTGTGAGAGATTCCCATCCGCGTTGGTCTCCCGATGGATCCAAACTATGCTTTGTCTCTCATCGCTCAGGGAAAGCGCAGATCTGGTTGCTGGAGTTAGATGAGTCAAAGCCCGTGCCAAAGCAGATTACGGATTGTCCGAATGGGGCAATTGCGCCAATCTGGTCCCCTGACGGAAAGCAGATTCTATTTTCCTCTTGGATGAAACCAGGGGATAAGTATCATTCGGAGCCGGAAAAAACAGAAGATCTCCAAAGCAAGAAGAACACCGAAAAGGCCATCCGTGTCACCAAGATGAAATATAAGTCTGATGATTTTGGATTTATATATGAGAAGAACCGACAATTGGCGATTGTACAGATTGAGACGGGTGAAATCAGGCCATTGACGACGGGAGATGGAGATCATACGGCGGGAAGCTGGTCGCCGGACGGCAAATGGGTGGCCATTAGCGCCAACCGTTCAGCCAACCCGGATGTGCAGCATGAGATTGACATTTATCTCGTACCGGTAGACGGTGGAGAATGGCGAAAGATCACGCAAGGCAACGGGATTTTTGGCTTGCCTCGCTTTTCACAGGATGGAACCAAGCTGTCATTCGTCGGCAACGTTACTGAGAAGTATCTGTACGCCGCGATGAAGAAAGCCTGGGTAGCGGATCTCACAACTGGCAGGCTGATCTGTGTCACGTCAAAGTGTGATATTCAAGTTGGCGATGTCACGATCGGAGATGTCCGTTCGCCTGGTCATCCCGATCCTGGTTGTGTGTGGACAAAGGACGGGCAGGGATTGTTGTTTCTTACGAGCCAGCTCGGCAAGTCGGGAATCTGTCACGTCACCCTGGACGGCCAGGTTTCGCAGGTCTTGGGTGGAGAGCGCAACGTATTTGGCTTTACCTATCACGCGGAGCAAGATTGTCTGGTAGCTGCCATAAGTGACCCGGTAGTCCCGGGAGATTTGGTGTATTACGATGTGGTTACAGGGGAGGAAACACGTCTGACAGATGTCAACGCAGAGATATTCCAGGATATTTCCTTGTCCTCGCCTGAAGAAATTCTGTTTGTTGGTGCTGAGGATTGGGAGATCCAGGGGTGGATTATGAAGCCTCCGCATTTCGAGGAAGGGAAGAAGTACCCGGCGGTCCTGCAGATCCATGGCGGACCTCATTCGATGTATGGCCAGACCTTTTTTCACGAGTTTCAATTGCTTGCCGCGCAGGGATACGTTGTTCTCTACACCAACCCACGCGGGAGTCATGGTTATGGAGAACGGTTCGTGCAGGCCTGCTGCGGAGACTACGGGGGCGATGATTTCCGTGACCTGATGGCTGGTGCGGAATTCCTATGTCGGCTCGACTATATCGACGAGAATCGTCTGGGTGTAACGGGCGGCAGCTATGGGGGCTTCATGACCAACTGGATCGTCGGACAGACGGATCGATTTAAGGCTGCTGTCACCGACAGAAGTATCTGCAACTGGTTGAGTTTTTACGGCGTAAGCGACATCGGCTATTATTTTTCGGCCGAGGAGATCCAGGCGAATCCGTTTTCCAACCCGGAAAAAATGTGGCATCATTCCCCGCTGCGTCTCGCATCCCAGGTCAAGACACCTTTGCTGATTATGCATGGAGAGCGTGATTACCGCTGCCCGATCGAACAAGCCGAGCAATTGTTTATCACCTTGCAGCATCAAGGCCAGGCCCCGGTCTCCTTTATCCGCTTCCCCGACGCCAACCATGAAATGTCGCGAAGTGGTGATCCCTGCCAGCGCGTCTTGCGGCTGAACTATACGGTGGAGTGGTTTAATCGGTATATTTAGTATTTGGTGAAAAGGCGAAAAGAAAAAAGGTGCTGATGCAAGCAGGGAAGTTTCCTGCTGTGTCAGCACCTTTTTCCGTATTGGGGATGGATAAACCGATTCAAAGGGACGACTTCTTTTGAATGATTGCAAAAAAATAGGCTGCTAGTAAGACAAGTAGGCTAAGCCACCACAAGTTTTTTTCAAGAACAAAAATTAGTACAGCAAAAGCACCACTATTGATGTCTCTGATTGTATTATTTTTTTTCGCCACGCCATACAGATAGCCTAAAAGCATCAAGATGAGAATAAAAAATGAATAATATCCCATAGTGTATCGCCCCTTCATAAAACTGATGAAACAGATGCTCATCATTAAGTGTAGCATGCGTTTCTCGGATGGTTGAGACGAAATTGGTAGGATCCGGATTTAGAGTCTCCGTAATATGTCTGTGTTGGATCACCTGGAGTCCTGACCATTTCGGCGAATATGAAAAAGCGCGGTACCGTTGAGTCCTAGTATTTGTGATGAACAAGAATACTCCAAAATGTATTCTCTGGGTATATTTGTAAGTCTCTTTTCTTTAGAGCCACATGGATTGTAAGCGTTTCAATGAATACAGTTAATTCTGAATTTAATGAAAAATTGATTGATTCTGTACCTGATTATCCGTATACTCTGAATAAGCATAACCTGTTCAACCTCATGAAACATAAGAATATATAACACTGATATGGTTCGCTTCGCTTGAATGGAAATCTAAATGGACAAATGGAGGTGTGGAAATTGGAGAATAATGTATTGGAGGTTGACAAACTTCAGGTCGCGTTTCGTACGGATAAGGGGGAGGTTGTCTCCGTCGATGAAGTCACGTTTCAATTAAAACAGGGTGAAACCATTGGAATAGTTGGTGAATCAGGCTGCGGGAAAAGTGTCACCTCCTTATCCGTGATGAGACTCCTTGGCCGCACCGGTCAGATCAAAAAGGGAACCATCCGCTTTGACGGCAAGGAAATAACGCAGTTGCCGGAAGATCAGATGCGGGGGATACGGGGAAATGAAATCTCCATGATTTTTCAAGAACCCATGACATCTCTCAATCCGGTTTTTAGCATTGGCAATCAAATGCTGGAACTGATCCGCTTACATATGAAAATGTCGAAGAGCGAAGCGCGGGCGTATGCCATCGACATGCTCAAAAAGGTGGGCATACCTCGGGCCGAGCAGATCATAGACGAATACCCGCACAAGCTGTCTGGCGGCATGAGGCAAAGAGTTATGATTGCCATGGCTCTCTCCTGCAAACCAAAGCTGCTGATCGCGGATGAACCGACTACAGCACTGGATGTAACAATCCAGGCACAAATCCTGGAGTTGATGAAAAAACTGAGACAGGAATCGCAGACGTCCATCATGATCATTTCGCATGATCTGGGTGTCATTGCCGAAATGGCGGATAAAGTGCTGGTCATGTACGCAGGTCAGGTCGTGGAAGAGGCGGATGTCTTTACCCTGTTCGATGATCCCAAACATCCATACACCATCGGTCTGATGGAGTCGATTCCACATCTTGAGCACGACAGCCAGCAAAAGCTTTATTCCATCCCCGGGACCGTTCCCCATCTGCACGCGATGCCAAAAGGCTGCCGTTTTCATCAACGCTGCCAGCATGCCACGGAACAATGTACGACGCAAAAACCCCCGCTACTTACGATCCAGGGCAGCAGCGGTCACCGCGTCAGGTGTTGGTTGTACCAGGAAGAGGAGCAGATGGCTGCGGGCTACAGTCAAAATGAGGTGATTGCCTAATGCCAAAACTCTCTGAAAACCCGAAACCGCTCCTAGTGGTCGAAAAGCTGAAGAAATACTATCCGATCAATAAAGGAATCATTTCCCGTACCGTTGGGCATGTGAAAGCAGTGGACGGGATTGACTTTCAGATCTACCCGGGAGAGACGCTGGCGCTGGTCGGTGAGTCGGGCTGCGGGAAGTCGACTACAGGACGAGCTATCGTTCAGCTTGATCCTCCTACAGAAGGTAGGGTGATATTCGCAGGACAGGATATGGCCGCACTGCAAGGAGCCGAGTTGCGAAAAGCACGTACAGATCTTCAAATTATTTTCCAAGACCCTTACTCATCGCTCAACCCGAGAAAACGCATCGGCGATTTGCTGGCAGAGCCGTTATTGGCCCATAAGCTGGCGCAGAAGAGCGAAGTTTCTCAAAAGGTGGACGAAATCCTCGAGATCGTCGGGTTGACCAAATACCATAAAAGTCGATATCCGCACGAATTTTCCGGGGGTCAAAGACAACGGATCGGCATTGCCAGAGCGCTCATTTTGCAGCCCAAGCTGATTGTATGTGATGAACCCGTATCTGCTTTGGACGTTTCGATTCAGGCGCAAGTGTTGAATCTGCTAAAGGATCTGCAAAAGGAGTTTCAGCTTACCTATCTGTTCATCGCGCATGGTCTGGGGGCCGTCAAGTACATCAGTGATCGGATT
>Ga0055532_1000774_pt1 | contig 11271 bp, 6 predicted proteins | sample AraplaCol_mLB_r2_FD_54990 | JGI IMG/M metagenome (GOLD analysis project Ga0055532, IMG submission 54990) | Arabidopsis root microbial communities from North Carolina, USA - plate scrape CL_Col_mLB_r2 | ecosystem: Host-associated > Plants > Roots > Endosphere | place: USA: North Carolina...
CACGCGCTCGGCAACCGCGAGGGAATCCGTGGTGATTGCTTCAGTGGTCATGCTACGGGAACGGATCGTGACGTTCAGAACGACGCCTTGCGGCAGTCTCGACGGACAGTCTTCGTGACGTCCAGGGGCGAGCCGACCGGCCACGCGCGGAAAAGATAACTTTACCGCAAAATGGTCGTTATTCAGCGTCGTGAAAGGTGCGTTTGTGTGAAAGGTGTGTCACGACGTTACCACCGCCGCCCGTATCCGGATGTATTAACCCCTGACAGGAAACAATGACGACCACCTATCCGCTGCACGATGCCCTGACCCTTGGCGATACGCCATTCCCGGCCGACGCCGACGTCGTGATCGCCGGCGCCGGCATCATGGGCTGCGCAGCCGCGTATTACCTGGGTCTGCGCGGCCTGAAGGCCGTCGTGCTCGACAAGTCGCGTATCGCCGGGCAGCAGTCGACACGGGCGTGGGGCTTCGTGCGGCAGCAGGGCCGGGAAGCTGCCGAGGTGCCGCTGATGATGGCCGGCATGCGGATCTGGGAAACGTTAGAGGAAACCCTCGGTTTCGATCTCGAATGGCGGCAGGGCGGTTGTCTCTATATTGCGGACAACGAAACGGACTGGGCGTCGTTCAACGCGTGGCTCGCGGTCGCGCGCGAGCACGGACTCGACACGCGCACGCTGACGCGCGCGCAGATCGACGAGCGCGTCAGCGGCCTTTCGCCGCAGGCACGCACGCTCGGCGGGCTGTATACGGCGACCGACGGGCAGGCCGAGCCGCGCCGGGTGGCTGCCGCGTTCGCCGCGCGTGCCGTCGAGGCCGGCGCGCGCTTCTTCGAAGGCTGCGGCGTGACCGCGATCGAGACGGCCGGCGGCGCGGTGGTCGGCGTCGTGACCGAGCGCGGCACGATCCGCACGCGGCGCGTGATCTGCGCGGCGGGCGCGACCAGCTTCCGGCTGCTCGACGGCGTCGGCATCCGGCTGCCGCAGCAGGCCGTCCGCGGTACCTGCATGCGCACCAATGTGGTGCCGCCGGTGTCGGCGTCGACGGTGTGGGGGCACGGCCTCGGCATCCGGCAGCGCAAGAACGGCGCGATCAATCTCGCCGACGACATGCAGGTCGACGTCGACCTGACGCTCGGCCACCTGCGCGGGTTGAGCCTGTTCTGGCCGGAGTTCTGGTCGCAGCGCGACAAATTCCGGCTGCACGTGAACGGGGCTGCCTGGCGCGATGCGCTTGCGCGCATCAACGGTGCGACCGGGCCGATCGAGCCGCGCGATCCGCAGCCGCAGCCGAATCGCGCGCATGCGCCGCGTGCACTCGCGAAACTCAAGACGATCTTTCCCGCGCTGAAGGACGCGCAGATCGTCGAGGCCTGGGCCGGCCTGATCGACGTGCTGCCCGACGGCATTCCGGTGATCGACGCGCCGGGCACGCCGTCCGGGCTCGCGATTGCGACGGGGTTCTGCGGCCACGGTTTCGCGATGGGGCCGATCGTCGGGCGGCTGCTTGCCGAATGGATCGACACCGGCGCGCCGTCGCTCGACCTGTCGGCGTTTCGCGCGCAGCGCTTCGTCGACGGGACGATGGTGCGGCCGCGCAGCATGCTGTAACGGACGAATCGATGCGATGACGTCGGCCGGTCGCGGCCGACCCATCGTAGAATCGAGCCCGCATCCTTCAGGAGATTCCCCGTTGGCATCGCCCTCCGCCCAGCGCCGTTCGTTGCGCTCACGCCTGCGTCGCGCGCGCAACCCGTGGCAGGCGCCGCGCGCGCGCACGCTGTTCACGCGTCGCGCGACGTCGCCGCGCCGCACGCTGCTGTTCCGTCTCGGCGCGGTCGCGCTGCTGTGCACGCTCGCGTTCCTCGTGCTGTATCTCGATCGCGACGGGTTGCGCGATTCGACCAAGAGCACGCCGATGACCGTCGCCGATCTCGTGTACTTCACGATGGTCACGGTCGCGACGGTCGGCTACGGCGACATCGTGCCCATCACCGCACGGGCGCGTCTCATCGATGCGTTCTTCATCGTGCCGATCCGCATCGTCATCTGGTTCATTTTCCTGGGCACGGCCTATCAGTTCGTGATCCAGCGCGTCGTCGAGGAATTCCGCATGAAACGCCTGCAAAAGCAATTGTCCGATCACATCGTCGTATGCGGTTATGGCCTGTCGGGCTCGATCGCGGTACGCGAATTGCTCGAGAGCGGCGTCGATCCGGCGACGGTCATCGTGATCGATTCGCAGCAGCAGGCGCTCGAGGCCGCGACGTCGCTCGGTGTGACGGGGCTGCTCGGCGATCCCGCGCACGAGGATCTGCTGCAGCAGGCGCAGGTGCGTTCGGCGAAGGCGGTGATCATTTCGGTGACCGACGATCCGACCGCGATCCTGCTGACGCTGTCGGTGCGCAGCATCGCGCCCGATACGAAGATCGTCGTCCGGATCCAGGAGAACCTGTACCAGCGGCAACTGCGGCAGGCGGGTGCCGACGTGATCGTGTCGTCGACGAAGATCGGCGCGCTGCTGCTCGCGGACGCCGTGCATAGCCGCTATATCGTGCCGTTCGTGAACGACATGCTGTCGACGCGAGGGCGCGCGACGCTGCTGGAGCGCGAGGCGATGCCGCAAGAGGTCGGCTGCATGACGAACGTCGTGCCGGGTGCGATCGTCGTCGGGCTCGATCGGTGCGGGAAGATTTTTTCGTTCTACGAGGACCCGCCTTGCCGGATCGAGGCAGGGGACACGCTGGTTGTGATTCAGTCGGCGCGGATTCCGGATCCGGATGTTTAGGGTTGGATGATTCTTAAAAAAATAATATTTTCAATGTATTGCGTTCGTTTCCCTCGATAAATTTTTTGTTTCATTCCTCATGTGTAGGCACCGTGTAGGCGTTCTGGAGGAACTTATATCAACGCCGATCGCCGCAGGTGCGCTGTCTGGTGCGACTGTGTGTGCGCATACTCGAGGAATGGCGCGCTCATTTGGACGAAGCCGGCATAGCACATTCGTTGGCGCTCATCGGTGCCTTAGCTGGCTTTTTGTGATTGAGGGGTGTGACGGCGAAACCGCTTCGCCCACGGGGGATGCGAAAACGGTAAAAGACTACGACCTGCAACAAGGACAATCGAATCGAGGCTTTAAGCGCATGCGCAGCGATGGCACTTTCGACCCGGTAGTTCTTGAATTTTCCGAGGCCGCAGGTCGCATGCTCGATAGCATGCCGCAAATGATCAAGGCGCGGTTCTGGAGCGTCGGACAATTGCCTGAAATGGAGCCGTATCTATTGCGGCTTCCCGTTCTCATGGCGCGAACTGCTGGCGTACTTCATCGCTTCGAAGGCGATGAAGGGCTGATCTCGGTTGCAACGATGCGGGTGGCTGCTGAGCTGGGGTTCTGGTTGGCGCAGGAGACGAGCCAGGTGCTTTTGCGCTCGAAAGAGCCTTCAGCAGCGGACAAGAACGACATCGACATACTCGTGCACATGCTACGTGTCCATGTTCTCCGGTGCCGCCGTCCGTTTGTCACCAGAGGAGAGCTCGCGGACATGGCCCCTGGATTTGGTCTCGACGATGCCCGTTGCAAGCGGGCGCTGCATGCCTTGTGTCAAGCCCACTGGGTGTCGCTGGACAGCCGCGGGAGTGCCAAGTTCATTCGCCTGAGGGTGAGGGCGCCCAGGTCGTTGCACCGATCCAGCAAGGCGACTCCTTCGGATGCCGAGCAGTAGTGGTGGCTTACTCCGAATGGTGGGCCACCGGCGCACGGATCTAGCCTTCATTGCTGACACGGACTAGCCATTTTTTCGGCCGGAAGATGAAATCCGTTTGAACTCGGAAAAGCTGGTGAGCGACTACGATACGTACTCAATCGTCACGACCACGGACCTGTTTCACGACGAGGCGTGCCGGCACATCGAGCGAGAGCATCATGCGGAGAGACGTCACCTCGCTTGCCGCTGAATGTCTGATGGCGATGAGTCGCTTGGCCGGGTGTTGCTTTCGCGTTTCAGCTGGACGCAACTGGACAAGACTTGTCCTGAGTTTCCGATATCTTTCAGCAGGCTTGACCGAAGTAATGCGCAACTGACTTGTCCGGAGGTTAGGACGGCATGAAAATTAACGGGTGACTGGATGAGCCGTATCGGATGGATCGATTTTTCTTCGACGGATCGCAAGCGCGTGCACGAAGTGCTCGCGCTGATGAAAGAACCGGGCACACTAGATGAGCTGGGCTTCGGACAACTCCGAGATGCATACGCGGACACGCTCTTTCCCGGCTTCACTACGGTTCAGACGCGCGCAAGGTATTTCCTCGCCGTGCCGAAGATCATGCTGGACTGGGCGGAGTTGCCAGACGCGAAGCGCCGCCGCCGACCGCTCGACGAATATCTGAAGATCGCGGAGAACGAATTCGCCAGGACGCTCAAGACCAACTACGATGCGGCGGATCTGGAACCTGAAGGCGTGATCGGTCACACCGTGGTGGAGCAGGGCGGTGTTGCGCGACGTCCGTCCTCAACTTACTGGAACGGCCTGCGCGTGTTTGAAATCGTACGCACGAAAAGTTCGCTCGCGGAATTCTGCCGCTACTGGCATCGCGACGGGGATGCTCAGGAAGCCGTAAGCTCCGAGGAAGGCAGCGATGACGCCGGGCAACGCGTCGAATCCGTCGTGCGTCGGCCGCCCGGATCGCGAGGCGACTGGCCGGCCGGTCTCACCTTGAAATTGGACGAGGATGAAGCGCGTTTCCTGCGCGAGCGCTTCACTACCGCGCGTGACCTTGATGACACGGTTTGCGCCCAGTTGCTTTCCAACGACCTGACGGTCAGTGCGCTGAGCGACGATCACGCCAGCTTTGCCGCGTTCAGCGCATGGGCAGCCAGACAAATTTCGCTCAGCCAGACATGCCGCAACAACATCGCGGCAGCGCAGCGCTTCAGCCTTGCAGTCGAGGGCGCGCATATCGTTTTCAACCGGCTGATTGCGGAAGGCATCGACGATGACCGTCTGCACGCGGTCTGCGATGAGCTCTACTCCGATTGGCGCGTAACAGTCAAACTCGCCGGTATCTTCCATCCGGGTGCGGATCTCGAGTGGCTGAGCGTCGCCGAAGCGGGCGGCACGCGTGTGAAGCGGCGGACCATCGAATTCCTCGAACGATGGAATGCGCTGAATCAGGCTGACGCGCCAAAGCAGGCCGATCTCGATGCACTTGTCCGTACTCAGGCCGTCGACAACAAGCCCGCGCGCTCGTTGTTGATCAAACTACCGCGCGAGCGTGCCGACTGGTACGGCATGAGTGCGCTCGACTACCGCTGGCAGACCGTGCGGCGCATGTTGAACGATATCGTCGAGGTGTTGCCTTGCTGACGCTCGAAAACGATCGTCTCGACTACGGCGGTCAATTGCGCGCGCCGCCGGGCTATGCGTTGCACTCAGCTATCGCAACCACCTTCTCGCTCGATCTCGAAACGCTCGCCGCCGCTTCGCTCGCGCTCACGCTGGATCAGACGCTGGAAGAAGAGGAGGAAGGCGAACTGTCGGGCGAGCGTGTGGCGTTGCTCGAATCCATCGATCAGCTTCAGAAGCGCCTGATGGTGTTTTATCAGCGCGGCAACATCAAGGTGCCGGGCAAGTTCAATCGCCTCTTTACGTTGCTCGAGCCGCTGCTCGTGCCGGTCGTCGCGCTCGAAGGCGCAGACGGCGCGTTCGCGTCGTTCCATCCTAAAGTGTGGCTGCTACGCTTCACCGCGCTGGATGAGGATGGTGCGGATCGCTGGCGCTTGCTGGTGTTGTCGCGCAACCTCACGTTTGATCGTAGCTGGGATCTCGCCGTGTCGATCGACGGCGAAACGGCACGCAACGGCAACGGCGATCCGCGCCTCCTCGCGTTTCTGCGTTCTCTGGCGCAGGACGCTCACAACATTGCGGAGATCGAAGCCTGGTGCGATGCCCTCGGACACGTCGCCTGGACGGCGCCCGATCAGTTCGACCCGGCGTTCGAGGTGCTGCCGGGCTTTCACGGCGACGAGAAGACCGCTGGCGTGCCGCTGGATCTGCCGGACAAGTTCGACGATTTGCTGGTCGTGTCACCTTTTCTCGATGCCGATGGACAAAGCATGCTCGCCGAGCTGGCCAGCCGCACGCGCGATGACGCGAGACGCACGCTCATCAGCCGGGGTGACACGCTCGACAAGATTGGCAGAGACGCGCTGGACAACTGGGATTGCCTGTCGCTGTCGGAGCGCGTGGTCGACGGCGAGGAGCGGCTCGAAAGCCGCGCGCCAGCGCAACAGAATCTTCACGCCAAGCTCATCGTCGCGAAGTACGGCGCGCAGGCCATCTGGCATGTTGGTTCGGCCAATATGACGAACGCCGCGTTCGGGCAGCCGGGCAAGCTGGCGCCGCCCCGCAATCGCGAACTGATGCTGCGACTGACGGGCAGGAACCGCAAGATCGGTCCCGACGCCTTGCTGGAAGCATGGAAGACGTCCAACGTGTTCCATAAGCACGAGTTTCGCGAGGCCGGGCCGGCCAGCCCCGAGGAAGACAGCGCGATGCGCCGCGCCGTGCATGCACTAAGTTCCGCCGGGTGGCTGCTCCACGTGAAGGAATATCGGAGTGAGCCGGGCCGGTTCGACCTGCGGCTCGACATGCAGCCTGACGGCGCGGCCGTACGATTGCCGGCGGGCTATGAGGCCACCGCGCGCCTGCTCTGCCGCGACGATCCGCGCGCGCTCGGCGCTTCGATGACGTGGACCGGCGTCAGCCTGACGGACATTAGCGCATTCCTGCCGGTCGAGATCGTGTCGCCGAAGGGCGTGCGCAAGCGATTCGTCGTGCAGGCGGCGTTGTCCGTCGACTTGCTCGAGCGGCGCAAGGGTGCGCTGTTCCGGGATATCGTCGGCGACGGCCGAAAGCTCCTGCGTTACCTCGAATTGATTCTGCACCTGGATCCGTCGCGCACCGACTGGTCGCGCGCCGACGGCAACGGGCAGGGCGCAGACGTGTTCGGGCTCGACGGCAAGGGCGCGCTCTACGAGCAACTTCTGCGGGCGGCCTCCCGCGCGCCGCGCCGGATGAGCCGTGCCGTCGATATTTACCGGCGCATTCGCGCCGAGGTCGAGACTTTGCCGGAAGGGCTGGACGCGCTCTTCGACAGTTTTGTCGCCTACCATCGGGAACGAAACGCATGATGCATGAAGCGCAACAGCGCATCCAGGACGCGCTCGGTGACTTGAGGGACTTTCAGCGCGCAACAGTCACGCAAGCGTGCATGCGTCTCGATGGCCCGAACGGACTGCACGGCCGGCTGCTGGTCGGCGATGAAGTTGGACTTGGCAAGACGCTGGTGGCGCGCGGGGTCGTGGCTTCGCTTTTGAGCCGCCGCCTGGAAGACAATCTTGCGGCGCAACCGCTCAGAGTGGTCTATATCTGCTCGAATCAAGCGCTCGCGCACGAGAACGCGGGCAAGCTCGCAGTGTTCAGCGGCAGTGAACAGGAGCAGTGGGTCAGTTCGCTGAAATTCGGCCGTCTCGCGGAACTCGGTCTCAAGCAGGACGACCCGGAACCCGGCACGCTGATGGAATCGTGCTCGCTCACGCCAGCGACTTCGTTTTCGCTGAGCCGGGGAGGCGGGAACGCGCTGGAGCGCTACATTCTCTGGCTCGCCGTGAGGAGCGCACGCCAGATTAATGACACCGAGCAACTGGAAGAATTCTTTCGCAACGGCGTGAAGGGCGCATGGGAGTATGCCGCGTGTTATTGCGATAACCGGGAGCTTGAGGCTCAGGCGCTCGCGGAGTTCATTGGGCGCCTCAAGGAGCGGCCGAAGCTCGATGCGTCCGCGCGAACCGCGGCGAAAGCGTTGCAACTGAATCTGCATTCGTGGGCCACGCTGATCCAGAGCCTATCCGAAGCGGCGGCGGAAGATGTCAGGGCGATCAAACACGGCACGCATCTGACGACCTGTGTGCGCGGCGGCATCCGGCAGATGTTTGTCGAAGCCTGCGCGCGCAATCTGAAGGCGGATATCTTCATCCTGGATGAATTCCAGCGGTTTTCGGCACTGCTGCACGCCGGCTCCGTTACGGCGGATGCGGCTACCGGCGAGGACGCCGTTTCGGAGGAGCAGATCATCGCGCGGCGGGTGCTGCATGAAGGCACCGGCTATGCAACGCTTCTGTTATCGGCAACGCCGTTCAAGGCGCTGACGCATCTGGACGAAGATCAGGAAGGCCAGGCGCACGAGAAGCAGCTCAACGAGCTGCTCGGCTACCTGTGCCGGGACAATAAGGACGTGCTCTGTCATTACGCTAGGGCGCGCGATGCCCTGCTGCGCCAATTGCTGACGCTGCCGGCAGCACCGCTTGTACCGGGCACGCTCAGCACGGCCGAGCGCGACCGCGTCGAGGATGCGCTACGTCCTTATATCTGCCGTTCTGAGCGGGGTGCAATCGAGCCGGACATCGAGAAGATCTTCGTGACAGTACGGGCGCACGAACTGGATGCACGCCCGCAAACGGCGGAGATCGATGGATTCGTCGCGCTCGACCGGCTCGCCCAGGCGCTCAAGTCGGTTAGCCGTGGTCACGCCGTGAGCGATGTCATGCAGTTCCACAAGGCCGCGCCCTGGAGCCTGTCTTTCCTGAGCGGCTATCAGCTTCGTGAGACGCTGCGCCTGCATGCCAGAGAGACGCCCGTCAAGGAGGCGCTGAAGGAAGCCGGCGCGGGCTGGATTCCGTACCAGCGCTTCCGGAACTACAGTCTGGATCTGACGCGCGAGGCGCCGAGCGGACGCTTCGCGCAAGTGTTGCGTGCGGCCGCGCCAGAGGGCGCCGAACGCTTGCTCTGGGTGCCGCCGAGCCTGTCCAACTATGCAGGCTGCGGCCCCTTCAAGGACAAGGAAGGCTTCAGCAAGACATTGTTGTTTTCCTCGCTTGTACTGGCTCCGCGTGCGCTGAGCAGCTACGTTTCGTACGAGTGCGAACGGCGTTTGCTGGCCAGGGGGCGCAGGCGTCACGATTATCTCGACAACCGCGACGCGTACAAAGGCACCTTGCTGTTCGACGGATCGAAGATCGGCCCGGCGTGGGGGCTGATTTATCCGTCCGCGCGTCTGGCGGCCGTGCCGGTATGTCATCCCGGCGCCTCGCTCGATGAAGTCAGGCAGCGCGTGCGCGACGAACTGACGGCGGATTTCCGCCTGCTGTGCGAGCGCTACGGGCACGGCGCGCAGCGTTACAGCGCGCGCTGGTACGCGCTCGCGCCGTTCCTGCTCGACATGATTCGCGATGGGGACAACGACACGCAGGCAAGCGTGACGCGCTGGGCGCGCGCATTCGAGCGATTTTCGGCGGCCAGTCAGGCGCGTAAGGCTCACGTGCCGCGCGTTCTGGAGCTCCTTGCCCGCGCCGGTGGCGGACTCGGTGAGCCGCCTGACGACCTGCTCGGCTGGCTCGTGGATCTTGCCATCGCCGGGCCGGCGGTGTGTATGCGGCGCACGCTCTGGACGGTCTGGGAGACCGGCGCGGCCGACGAGTCCGACGACAAACTGCTAGCGCACGCGACGGACTGCGCATCGTCGTTCATCGACAAGATGAACCGCATGGAATCGCAGCGTGTGCTACGGGCCGTGCTGCCGGGCGCCAAGCCCTGGGTAGCCGTCTCATCGTACGCTGCGATGGGCAATTTGCAGGCCGTGTTCGACGAGTTCCTGCATCTGCTCAAATCGGTTTATCGCGGCATAGACGAGTCGGTCGGGGCGTTTCACGTGGCCATTGCGCCGGGTGCGGTGTCGCTCACGGCGCAGACCGCACTGCCGCCGCTGAAAGGCCAGGTGAAACGGCACGACGTGACGTTCCACTGCCACTATGCCGTGCCGTTCGGTAATCAAAGCAGCACAGAGGAAGAGGGCATCAAGCGGATCGCCAACGTGCGTGCATCGTTCAATTCGCCGTTCTGGCCGTTCATGCTCAATTCGACGTCCATCGGTCAGGAAGGACTTGATTTTCACTGGTATTGCCGGCGCGTCGTGCATTGGAGCCTGCCTGCCAATCCGATCGATCTCGAGCAACGTGAAGGGCGCATCAACCGCTATAAATCGCTGGTGGTGCGCCAGCGTGTCGCGCAGGCTTATGGCAACGCGTTGACTTTCCCAGTGGCGTCGCAGTCACTCGACGTATGGACGCGTCTTTTCGATTTGGCAAGCAAGGATGAGCGCCGCACGGATCTCGTGCCGTACTGGTACGTCCCGCGTGGCTACGCGTGCCTAGAACGGATCGTGCCGGTGGCACCGTTCAGCAGCGAAATTGACCGGCTTGATGAGATTCTGCGGATTCTCTCTCTTTATCGATTGTCGTTCGGCCAGCCGAGACAGCAGGAACTCATCGAGAACCTGCTTAGGCGGAATTACGAGGACGCCGATCTGCGAGAGATCCGCAGAGCGCTTCTAGTCGATCTAGCGCCGATCAACCATGTTCTCAAAGCGGCATGCAAAGACTGCGCAGACGCGGCTTGAGGAAACGCCCCGGCAGTTGCCATCCGGCCGTTGCAACGCCGCTCCGCCTATTCTTCTGTCACCACTCGCCTTCAAAGGTCATCCGTCCGCCGCTCCTAGAAACCGGACTCGTCGTGGGGAGCGATTTCCATCACTGTCTGAACGCCACTTCGTGTCGTTCAGAGACGTTCGCGTCGTGCCAGAACCGCCATTCGCGGTCGCGTGCCAATCCTGACGTCGGGATGAACGCGACAGCGAGATTGGGAACCTTATCACCATGGCGCGATGGTCGGTTCAAACTCAGGTTCCGCATACCGCGTGGTTGCTGATGCCAGCTTCCCGGGAAGTTGACATCGCTCCTCGCGACTCTGGGCTCGGTGACAATGCGGTGACTGGACGTGCTCCGGCGGCCCAGAATTGACGCGTAATATATTGGACTGGCTTTGCTTGGGCGATCGCCCGAGCACGATATCGCTTTGCTGGCGTTCGACAAATTCTCCAAGACTCCCACATGCGTATCCCTCCGCTCAAGGCGATCATCGCGTTCGAAAGCGTCGCCCGGACCAAAAGCGTCAACCGAGCGGCGGAAGAGCTCGGCCTGACCGCGTCCGCCGTCAGTCACCAGCTCAGCAACCTCGAAGCGCAGATCGGTCAACCGCTGTTTCAGCGCTCGGGGCGAGGCCTCGTCCTCACGCCGACCGGCGAACGCTACCTGGCCGACGTCACCGGCTCGCTGGCCGACCTCAGCCGCGCGACCGAGCGCGCGTCGAGCCGCACCGA
>Ga0055532_1000785_pt1 | contig 11033 bp, 10 predicted proteins | sample AraplaCol_mLB_r2_FD_54990 | JGI IMG/M metagenome (GOLD analysis project Ga0055532, IMG submission 54990) | Arabidopsis root microbial communities from North Carolina, USA - plate scrape CL_Col_mLB_r2 | ecosystem: Host-associated > Plants > Roots > Endosphere | place: USA: North Carolina...
CCAAGCTTCTCAAGCAGATCACCTTTGACGCAGGGGAGCAGATGATAATTCTTCAACGAGGCCTCTTCCTCTAGCCGCTCTACAAGCTGAAGTCCGAATTCTGGGCCGAACGCCATTGCGACGGCTACCGCTCGATTCAATTCGACTACTGGGGAAGGCAACACCCGTGATAATGCTTCATAAAGAGCCGCAATCTTTACCCAGTTCGTCTCTTCGGTGGAGCGCGCCACGCTATGGCAGGCCGATATCGAGGCCTGCAGCGAATACGGGCCAAAGGGACGCCCGAGAGACTGTGCACGTTCAAGTGCGGCTAATCCCCGCCTGATCAGCAAATGGTCCCATTGTGCACGATTTTGGTCCTTTAGAAGGATCGGCTTGCCGGAGGAAGTGACTCGGGTTTTAAATCGGGAAGACTGGAGCTCCATAAGAGCGACTAATCCGTGCACCTCCGGCTCTGCAGGTGCAACCTCAGCCAGGATGCGCCCCAATCGCAGCGCCTCCTGGCACAATACCGGACGCAGCCAGCTAGTACCCGAGGTAGCCGCATAGCCTTCATTAAATAATAGATAAATAACCTCCAACACGGTCTCAAGTCGTTTCTTTAGATCGTTGCCCGTCGGGACTTCAAATTCTACATGAGCTTCGCGCAACGTCCGTTTTGCACGGACGATCCTTTGGGCAATTGTCGGTTCCGCAACGAGGAAGGCATGTGCGATTTCGTCGGTCGAAAGTCCTCCGAGCAAGCGAAGCGTCAGAGCGATACGTGCCTCGCGCGATAGGATGGGATGGCACGTCATAAAGATGAGTCGCAGAAGATCATCGCCGATCTCTCCATCCCCCGCATCATTGCTCTCATCTACCACGAATAAATCGCTGCTGCGGCTAAGCTCCTCCACTTTTTTGTCATGGATTTTGTTACGACGCATCATGTCGATCGCACGCCTTTTCGCAGTAGCCATCAGCCACGCACCGGGGTTGTCGGGTATACCGGTTTCCGGCCACTTCCGAAGCGCGATGACTAGCGCGTCCTGCGCGAGATCTTCTGCTAGGTCGATGTCACGAACCATTCTAGTCAACCCGGCGATGATCTTCGACGACTCCATTCGCCAGATTGTATCGATCGTACGACGAGACGTGGATTCAGTCACGACTGAGTACGCTTTTGCAGCTCAGCCATCAGTGCTGCATGATCAGCAATCAAATCAGGATTGTCCGTGAGCTCCGGACCTTCATAAACTTGACGAAGCTCGATTTGTCCCTCGCCAAACCCGTGGGGATCAGGCATTCGCATGGCCCATTCAATTGCTTCTTCTCGTGATCGGACCTCTATTAATGTGTAGCCGGCGATTAATTCTTTCGCCTCGCTGAACGGTCCATCGATAATGGTCGGTTTTCCTCCTGGATCAGGGTAAGAGATTCGGATAGCGCCTGAACTTGGTTGCAAACCATCAGCGGCAATCAAGACGCCGGCCTTGGCAAGTTCCTCATTGTACCTCATCATCGCTTCGAAAAGCTCCGGGTTTGGCGGTAAACCTGCTTCTGAATCCTTTGTCGCTTTGACAATCATCATAAATCGCATATTGTATACTCCTCCTCTTTCCGGCTTCTATTATGACGTCGAACGAACCTGGATTAAATCGACATTCAGAGCAAAAACTTTTCATGTTTTTTTCTCCACTTTTTATCTATTTCCTTTTTACATTATTGAACAAAGAAGAGAAACATTAATTCACAATCTGCCAATTGACTCCGAACTTGTCTTCGATTTCACCATAATAGGCTCCCCAAGGCTGCTGTTCAAACGGATACTTTACGGTACCGTCCTTGGCCAGATTCTCGAAGGCCTGGCGGGCATTTTCTTCATTATCATACTTGAGTGCTAGCGAAATAAATCGTCCTCTCTGTGACGGTCCAGGGGTGTCAGAAAGGAACAATATGTTCCCGCCGGCTACGGACAGCACCATATGCATCACTTTATCCTTGATTGCATCTGGTGTTCCGGGGGTTTGCCCGTAAGTCATAATGGAACGGATTTCTCCTTCCAATGCCTGTGTATAGAACGCAGCCTGCGTTCTCGCGTCCTCCGAATGAATGTAAGCGTTGAGTTGTGCTGTCATGTTCAACATCCTTTCATTGATCGTTATTTGTACTTCTAGTAAGGCGACGAACCGAAGACGACAAAATCGACATATCCGGAAAAAGTTTTTAAAAAATCTCGGGAGATTCTTTCATCCGATGCAATTTGGTCTCTGATATTTCTACCCTACCTTGAAAAAAACTGCCTAATAACTTAGTGAGGCTGCCGGATTATCTCCTAGCAGCCTCAGATGTTTTTGCAATTCCATCAATTCACAACTTCATGATGTATTCAGCCATTACAATATTTCGATATACCCTTCTGTTCCGTGCACGCGAATTCGTTGACCATCTTTTATCAATTTGGTAGCATTCTCCACTCCGACAACTGCCGGCAAGCCATATTCACGTGCGATAACTGCTCCATGCGTCATCAGTCCACCAACTTCGGTGACTAAACCTTTTATGGATACAAACAATGGTGTCCAGCCAGGGTCAGTAAAGGAGGTGACTAATATATCTCCATCTTCTAGATCAGCATCTCCCATGTTCAGGATGACACGTGCTCGCCCCTCTATAACCCCCGACGAAACAGGTAGACCTACAATCGCTTGGGCAGGCAGATTTTCTCGTTTGTACTCACCTGCAATGATTTCGCCATCAGACGTGATTACACGTGGAGGGGTTAGCTTTTCAAAAAATGTGTAATCGTCTTTTCGTTGGCGGATGATCTCAAAATCAAGTTTGTTTGTGCGTGCGACTTCGTGAAGTTCTTCAAAAGTCAGATAATATATATCTTCTTTTTCATCCATAACGCTAGCCTGGACGAGTCGTTCGGCTTCTTTCAGCAAAGCCTGCTTATAAACGAAGTAGCGATTCATCATGCCGTATTTTGGATATTCCCGGTAGCCGATGAAATTCCGGGTGAGGTCGATCATTCGTTTTGTCTCTTTGGCTTTTTGTTCTCCATCCGGTAATTGCTTCAATCGCTCTAATAACTCTTGTTCTTTTTCCAAAGCTTCCTGGCGCCCTTGCTCAAATTTTTGTTTGCCGGCATTAGGCTCAAAGTTCTTGATGTTACCAAGAATCATGGGGACAAGTGTTATCGGTTTTTCACTCCAACGCGTTTTCGTCATATCGATTTCCCCAGCACATCGCATTCCGTATTTGCTGAGATAATCATAGAAAGCGTCTTGGGTTTCCCTTCCTCCATCAAATTGAACCAGTTCATCCAGAAAGTTATCTTCTTTAGCATGCTGCAAATAATCAATCACTTCTGGATAAGGGCGGATCACATCCGCGACATCCAATAGCGCCAGACCCATTTCCGAAGTAATATTGTTGGGTACAGATTGAGAAAGGGTATCTGCTGCGTTTTTTTCGCCTAACCACTCGTTCGTGTTTTCGTTGATCCATGATGTAGCATGGATAGCAGCCATAAACACAGCCGTACTTTGTGGGTCAAATAAGATCTTCTTTAATTGCTGGATATCTTCCAGAATAAAATCAAACAAATCCGATCCCGATTTCGCTTGGATGTTTTGTTTTAACTCTTCTATCGATGTTTGACTACGCTTAATCAAATCAGAAACGATTGTCGGATCGTTCTCGAATTGTGCCAGCATATCCGTATTACTTCTGCCAAGAATCGGTGCTGTTTGATCATTTGATAACAATTTTATAAAATCTCGCTCTATTATGGTCATGAGTGCGCCTTTTATGAGCGGATCAGATTCCATGGTATTTAATAACGTTTCCCGACCGACAGGTGTAGCCAGCCTAGGTGCAATATCAACAAACAACCTCCCACCGGCAGTACGCATAGGTGCTGGAGTCGTTAACAGGAAAAAAGACAATCCTAACGGTTTTATGGGGTCTGTCATCATTTGTTGATGACCAACAGATAGATAGACGTGATTGTCTTGATCATTCGCTTCAGGGATCGGGTATAAAGTAGTGATAGGCCGACTCTGGACAATGTAAAATGCATCATCAACCAAGCACCATTCGATATCTTGTGGGCTACCAAAATGAGCTTCGATCTGTCTTCCGATGCTTGCCAGTTGTAAAATTTGTTGGTCAGTAATTGTTTGCGTCTTTTGTTGATCAGGTTCGAGTTGCTGTGTCTTCGTTCCGCCTTCTCTTCGTCCATAGATCGCCAATTTTTTAGTTGCAATCCTCTTCTCGACGATTTCCCCTTCCCGTACTTTATAACAATCGGCAGATACCAAACCAGCGACCAGTGCCTCTCCAAGTCCAAAACTGGCATCGATGGATAGTAGCTTTCGGTTAGAAGTTCTCGGATCCGCGGTAAATAAAATTCCTGAAGCCTGTGGGAAAAGCATCCTTTGAATAACAACGGATATAGAAACATGACTATGGTCAAATCCATTTTGCATACGGTAAATTACCGCTCGATCCGTAAATAAGGAAGCCCAACATTTGCTGATATGCTGCATGATGGAATCGACGCCGATGATATTTAAATAGGTGTCTTGTTGACCAGCAAAAGAAGCATGTGGCAAATCTTCAGCAGTCGCACTAGAACGCACGGCATAAGCATGTTCTTCGCCAAACCGGGTGAGGTAGTGAGCAACTGCTTTCACAACGTCCGAAGGGATTTCTACTTCCATAATGGTTTGTCGAATCTTTCTGCTGATTTCACCAATTTGCTCTCGATCTTCTGCTTTTACCATGGTTAGTCGATCCAACAAAGCATGAAACGTTTCATTTTGTTCGATGGCCCTTTGATATCCCACTGTTGTAACACAAAATCCTTCGGGTACTTGTATTCCTTCCATTTTTGATAATTCCCCTAGATGTAACCCTTTTCCGCCAACGAGCGAGAACTGCGTTTTTTCCATTTCTTGAAAACCAAGAACCAAAGAACTCATTCAACATCTCCCCTAACCATTAAATTGTGCAAAAAACATTTGACAAGAGTTCGTCAGCATGGTACATTTAAGGTGTAAGATGCGATAATTATGACTCCATATCCACACGCAGTTGTATTCCCATTATAACTTCGTGTCTGTTTATGTGCAATAAAAAGAACCTGGTATTACTGTCCAGGTTCTTTTTTGATTTTCCACAACCATTCGTCACATCAAAAAACCAAGTGTTTAGCCGACTGCAGCCACTGCTTAGTCACTTGCGTAGCACACTCCCCCCCTGTTTACTGTCAATACTTCTTCATTTCTTCAAAGAATTTTTTCCATGGCCATCACATCAACAAAGTTTCCATCCAAGATACCCTGGTTGTGAAACACGCCAACTTCCCGGTACCCGCATTTTTTATAAAGCCCTTGTCCCAGATCGTTTGACGTAAAGGTGAACAGCACCATTTTGTAAAATTGATGAGCGCGCGCGGCATCCTCAAGCATATTCAAGAGTGCCTTCCCTACGCCTTTTCCTCTGTTAGCTCTCTCAATATAGATTGATAAGTCAGCAACACCATCGTAGGCAGATCGATTTGAATAACGGTTAAGGGAAGCCCATCCTATGACGGCACCATCTAACTCCGCGACAAGTACAGCGTAACGCCCCTGATGTTCATCAAACCATCTACGGATGTACGCGTATTCCTTCTCTTCTGATTCCAGGGTTGCAATTCGGTCAGCAATCCCTTGATTGTAAATCGCCAGGATAGATTGAAGGTCTGCTTCACATGCTTTTCGAATGGAAAGGTTCATGGCGTTCCTCCCAAATTGAATATAAACAGCAAGATACGTTACTTTGATTAATCAAATAATATTGATGTAGGAGCTGATTTGGATGATCTTGCATGATGTACTGGCAGGAAGCATCAGTGTACCACGTGCTAAATGATGATTGCCCCATTATCAGAGCGGATATTACAATACATTTTCATGCTAAGCAGCGTTAATTTGTCAGGTCGTCGTCATAATGCCTCACTTACTGACAACCTCTTGCTGCTGAAAATAAATGAAACCAAGTATCTGTAACTCACAGTCATAAATTTAAGTAGAAATGCGGGATTTAAATCCCGCATTTCATGAATCAAGATTATGATAATGGAACAATTTCAAAAACGGTACCTTGGTTAAAATCAGCCACCTTCGTAGATCCGGTAACCCCTAAATATAGTCTGGTTTGATCCAGATTCGTGCCCAAACTGACAAAATAAGCTGATCTAGATCCAAAATGATAATCGGTTTCAATAACATGAAAATCATGTAGGTTACAATCTGCTTGTAACTTGGAATATGCCAAAACCCCTCTAACTGGCTGGTTAGATCCTTCTTTCCTGGCTAGATCGGTAAACACAATGCTTCCCGTTAAATCGGGGATTCCATTCCCCATATAGGGATGAACTCCAGTAAGAGCAGTTCCAGCAAATTTATCGGGCCTTGGATCTTTATGAAAATAACTCACTATAGGTGGAAGACGCATTACTGAAGTGTTTACTGCTTCATCATAATAAGCAATTGTCATTTCATCCAAAGATGAATTTGCAGAGCAGCCCTTAATCAACGTAGTAGGAAAAGCACCTTCCCACCCTCGCCAGCCAAAGTTAATGAATCCTTCTTGGTCGGCTTCAGCATTCATTAATGAAGCTTGAACAAGCTGAGGAACTGGTATTGGTTTATAATGAACGAATGAATAAATCGCCTCTACCAAATCCTGTCCGACAATCCCTACATATTTGATGTACTGATTATGGAACCTTTGATATGAAATACCCGGAATATTGCGAACCCCTTTGGCAATTACCGTAAGCATCTCCTGAATCGGTGCGGGAAGTTCATCAAAACGTGTGACTACAGGTGGATCATAAAAAAAAGTATTCATGTCTACATCAATTTCAATAATTTTCCCGGCTATCTCCATATCATTTTGACTTAAATGAAATGGATCGAAACCTGAACCACCATCTCCAGTTGTTAAAACAAGTTTTCCTGTTTCAGGTGAAAAATTTAAGCTACTGACACCATTATGATTTAAAAATGGTCTTCTTATGTTAAGTAATGTCCGTCGTTTTTGAAGTTGACCATTTGATTGTAGAATCCATTCTTCAACGGTATCAATATGATCGTAATGGTTTTCCCTATTCATCCACTTTAGATTTAAGGTTCTAGGGTCACACGGATTAGGTTTAAAAGATTCAAAAGAACCTGGAAGGGAACCTGGACCTTGAGTTCCAGCTACTGAGAAATGAAGATAGAAAAGGCCGTTAAAGTAAAAATTGGGATGAAACGCTAGCCCTAGCAATCCTCGTTCATCATATCCACCGCTAGAGGCACCTAGTTTTATGATCTGCGGACTAATATCTAAAAAGGTCCCTATCACTCCGTCTCGTATGTAAAAGATCTCTCCTACCTGGGTTACAACAAATAAACTTTCAATCGAATCACCTGGAAGTACAGCTGTTTTTAAAACAGTGGGCATATTGATCTGACTAACAATGGGCTGTAATCGAACCTTAACTTTTTTCAACTAACTTTCGCACTCCCTCCACTTGTTTCCTTTATTCAGAATATGATTAGAACTGTGCCCTTAGTATCCAGGGATCGATAGCTCAAAGGCAGCCGAACAAACGGCTGTCTGTTCGTCGCTAACGGGCAGTAGAGATCGGATCTGAGCAATCTATGAGAAATCACAAAAGGTTACATATGGTAATTTAAAATGGCACACGTTGTAATTTCCAACCATTAAAAGGCTTAAAATTTGAGGGGGGATTTCATGAATCATCCAATCAGTTTTCAATTGGACATGGCGCGGGATTGGTGCCTCGATATCGCTGAATCGTGCCCAGTAGACCTTGCTGATGTTCAATTGGATGAGTTTAGTAACACGATCCGTTGGCAGCTTGGGCATATCCTCACAGTGGCGGAGCGGGTATTGTTTCAAGCCTACTTCCTCTCTGCGTCTCTTCCTTCAGCATTCACAGGGTGGTTCGACTCGGGATCCAGGCCAAGCGATTGGAACCTACTATGAAAGAACTAATTTCGCTGTTGAAAAGGCAGCGAGAACGCTTTCTTGCCATTCCACCGGAGCAATTCGACATCCATCTGGATCCTCCGTTCTTCGGTTTCGCAAGCTGTGGCGAGTGTGCAGGGTTTGTCCTTGTTCATGAATCCTTTCACGTAGGGAAGATGGATGAGATGCTGCGTATAGTTAAGCAGAAATCTTAAGCAGTGAGTTTACAACGTAAGACGTATGGCCGATAACAAACTAAATTCCGCAGGACTTAGTTGATTAAACTAACTTCAATTACCTGGTGATTTAGAAGACCGGGACCCCTTGTACCTTAAGGGGTTCCAGTCTAAAACTCTATTTTCACTGAACAACTAGGTTACTTGTATTTAGTATGAACTATGTGTTAGTTATTGTATTATGGGTAATATACAGACTGCCTCAATAGGTATTTATAATATAGAACATAGGAGGATTGCATGTCCTGGAGCAAATTGAAGCAACATCTGGAGAGTTTTCTCTGTCCTGCGTTATATGGAAGGGTTGAATACCGTGCAACCGGCTATCGTTATTTACCAGATAAAGCAGGACTTTGTTATATTGCCGTAGATAAAAAGAATGTACTCAATATGAATGATAAAACTACTTTAATCAAATGGTATCAGACGGAGCTGGAAATTAAGAATGATTCAGATATCCAAATTCCTATCAGCAATGAAGAAATTGAAGCTGTCAGAAATGATACCAAAGGAACAGTTCCGGAGGATCGTCTAAAAGTAATTGCAAGAAGTAGAAAAATATCAGAATATGCAAAGGAGCTTTTGTTAGCACAGGTATCATTAAGTAAATCAAATTTTAGCGGTGTAGCTAATAAATTTTTATCTATTTCTATAGAGGAAAGCATGGAGAGCAATGATATACTTTTGAATATTCTAGCTTTGGTGGACAGACGAGTTGGAAAAAAGCGAATTTTAAACATGGCCGAGAAAATGAAGTTAAAGCATCCAATTGTGCAGTATTTTTATGAACTACGTCTTAGTACCTTATGAAAACAAATAACCGATTCACATCCAATCGAGAGCCCTGCAAAATGAATACAGTATCTGTAAAATGACAACCAGTACCTTGTTGGTACTGGGTTTGTTGTATTATGGAAAAATTCTGTTGTTGTATGCTGGTAAATAAATAACTACATGATTCCAGGTGAAATTATATAGTCTGTGAAATATTTTGTGTAAACTCTCAACCTCAGACTCGAAAAATAAAGTTGTAGACTGAGGAAATAAATTATTAGACTGACAATGCTTCATTAAGCTGACGGGCAGTAATGCGGAACTACAACATACAAAAGACCCTTGCTTATAAGGGTCTTTAATAAATCAAAGATTTTATACTATCTTGTATCCACTTTAACCATAGACTCTAATATTTTTGTTAATTGCTCTGGTGTTGTTCGTCCAGTGATAATGTACCACGTTTTTCCAGTATCATAAGACCAACCAGCATCCGAACGGACTCCCCCATTTGTATCAATAGCTGTAATCTGTCCTTTTATTGCACCATGAACAGGATTACTTCCCTTTGTTATTGTAGCCATGACACGCTTCATGATATTAATAGCATTGTTAGTATTCTCTGCCCATACTAAGTATTCCCAGCCGATATCTTTCCAGATAAATGCTCTTTTATTAGCATAATACTTTACATCATACCCGTTAAATTTAGTGGCTCCTTCTGGTATTTCGAACATTTCGTATGTAGAGAAAGGCTGTTTTCGGTAACTAGGAAGAGTACCTGCTGACATAGTCATTACGTCAAATGTAAGCATTTTTGATTCCCCATCACGCACTCTTTGGCGTGATATCTCGAATAAATAATGGTCTTTACTTGCTTCTAACTTGCTAACGAATAAATGACCAAGCCGTCGAGAAAACTCAGATGAAGCTACATGAGACGGAATATATACAGGAATATCTACTTTTTTTAGTTCTTCAAGATACTGTTCACCCCATGTAAACGGTTCGGTTTCGTCGTCTTGATTAGCGTTAGCAACAGGCACAAAAGCAATGAGCAAAGCTACAAAGAACAACATGATTTTCTGCATAAAGCACCCCCACACTTATAATTAAAGTATTGGTAATCTCTATGCAGAATAATATATGAAACAAAAAGAGGTTGGACTTTTTCCTTTGCACAACTAACTGGGTAGGATACTGAACCTATTTAACACAAGCTGAATTAAGTTAAATCGCCAAACTCCTTTCTAAATTGTTTTCAAAAAAAAGAAATGGGCACCTAGATGGTACCAATTTATCAGAGGGGGGATATACGGATTCATCAATTGGATTTTTACTTCCATGTTCATCTCTTTTCTTGAGGCTTGTAGATCCTTTAGCAAAGAACCATACTCCAAGAATAAATAATCCAATACCTGATAAGAGATAAAGCCAATTCAATTGAATCACCTCCATGGGTATTACCAGTTATTGTACCATGTTTGAACAAAGGAACGATCTGGAAATTGTAATTTTACACTTTGTTCATTTTGAAAGTGTGGCGAGGCTTATTTGAGTGAGTTCGCTACTTTCAACAGATCGTTCAATCTATTCTTTTTATTTTTTGTAATACCAATATCGTAAAATAATCCATCTTTATGAAAACCTAGAAATTCAGCCACCCTACCTCTTTTGTTTAGGTACCACGCCTTGGTTCCGTCGTCTAAAGTGACTAATTTAGCTACTTCGAGAAATTTGCCCCAATGATTTTTGAAAGACACGTCCATCGATAATCGCTCATTGGAATTTACGTTTATGTAGTCTATGGACACGTTTTTAAAGGAGTCAGAAAAACGACCACCTGAGTGAGTGGGCTTAAATGGAATGTATTGCGGAATCAATACATCTTTGTGGTACCTTTCTTTGTCAACACCAATCTAAATTTCCCCAAAATCATCAATTGAATTTTCCCCATCTAGAGGGACCGTCAGGTCCCTTTAATCTGGAGTTTGCCCTTTTTCTTCA
>Ga0055532_1000786_pt1 | contig 11029 bp, 6 predicted proteins | sample AraplaCol_mLB_r2_FD_54990 | JGI IMG/M metagenome (GOLD analysis project Ga0055532, IMG submission 54990) | Arabidopsis root microbial communities from North Carolina, USA - plate scrape CL_Col_mLB_r2 | ecosystem: Host-associated > Plants > Roots > Endosphere | place: USA: North Carolina...
TTGGCTCCTTCCCCTCCCCGCGACACAAATCCAAGGAGGGGGTCGCCATCTCGGGCGCGCCTTTCTTTTGCTTACTTTTCTTTGGCAAGACAAAGAAAAGTAAGTCGTGCCCGGCAGGGTACGAAAGAGAGATGGACCACAAACAACAAATCTAGAGGACACCCCAAAAAAAACGCACAAGCCCCCGCCCCCATCCACTCCTATAATCCGCGCCACAAGAACCCTCTTTGGAGATCCGCAGGATGCAATCCCTCCATCCTCCCAAGCACATTCCGGCAGCGACCCTGCCAGAGCTGACGCTACGCGGCATGATCCTCGGTGCGATCATCACCGTGATCTTTACAGCTTCAAACGTGTACCTGGGCCTGAAGGTCGGCCTGACGTTCTCATCGGCGATTCCCGCAGCGGTGATTTCCATGGCGGTGCTGCGCATGCTCGGCGGCACGAACATCCTCGAGAACAACATGGTGCAGACGCAGGCGTCTGCGGCCGGGACGCTGTCTTCCATCATCTTTATCCTGCCCGGCCTGGTGATGATTGGGCACTGGCAAGGTTTTCCGTTCTGGCAAACGTTTGGAGTGTGCATGGCGGGCGGTATGCTCGGCGTGGTGTTCACGATTCCGCTGCGCCATGCGATGGTGGTGCAGAGCGACCTGCCCTATCCCGAAGGCGTGGCAGCGGCGGAAATCCTCCGCGTGGGCAGTGGCCAATCTGCTGACGGCGAAGACGCCGACGATGGCGAGGCGGTGCCCGCCGCGACCGGCATGCGCGATCTCGCTGCTGGTGGCATTGTCGCGGCCATCGTGGCGTTTGCAACCAGTGGCCTGCGCCTGCTGGGCGAAGGGGCTAGCTGGTGGTTCGCAGCGGGTGCCGCGGTAGTGCGCTTGCCAATGGGCTTTTCGACGGCGCTGCTGGGCGCGGGCTACCTGATCGGCCTAGTGGCCGGGCTGGCCATGCTGGTGGGCCTAGTGATCGCCTGGGGCATCGCCGTGCCGTATCTGACCTCCATCACGCCGATGCCGGCGGGCAAGGCGCTCTCGGCGTTCGGCACGGATGTGTGGCGCACGCAGGTGCGTTTTATCGGTGCAGGCGTGATCGCGGTGGCGGCCGTGTGGACGCTGGGCACGCTGATCGGCCCGGTGGTGCAAGGCGTGAAGCGCTCGTTCGGCAGCCTGCGCCCGAAAACCGATAGCGCGCTACGCACCGAGCAGGACATGGCGCCGCGCTGGATCCTCCTGGTGACGCTGGCCATGGTCGTGGTGCTGGTGATCACCTTTGCTGCGTTCCTGGCGCCGACCATGCTGTCGGCCGGCTCGCGCTGGACGCTGATCACCTGCGCGGTGATCTTTGCGGTGGTGTTCGGCTTTCTGGTGGCAGCGGCGTGCGGCTACATGGCCGGGCTGATCGGTTCGTCGTCGAGCCCGATTTCGGGCATTGGCATCATCGCCATCACCTTGGTGTCGCTGCTGCTGTTGGCCATCGGCGCGGACAACGGCATCGTGGGTTCGCCCGAAGCGAGCAAGCTGGGCATTGCGCTGGCAATCTTCACAACCTCAGCCGTGGTGGCCGTGGCGACCATCTCCAATGACAACCTGCAGGATCTGAAGACGGGCTGGTTGGTCGGCGCCACGCCATGGCGCCAGCAGGTGGCGCTGCTGATCGGCTGCGTGGCGGGCGCGGCGGTCATCTCGCCGGTGCTGGAACTGCTGTACAACGCGTATGGCTTCCCGGGCGCGCTGCCGCGTGCCGGTATGGACGCGGCGCAGGCGCTTTCCGCCCCGCAGGCGACGCTCATGACGGCCATTGCCACCGGCATCTTCACGCACCAGTTGGAATGGAACATGGTGATTGCGGGCATCGTCATCGGTGTGCTCCTGATCGCCGTCGACTGGGCGCTCAAGCAGCGTGGCGGTGTCGCCCGTCTGCCGGTGCTGGCGGTGGGCATCGGCATCTACCTGCCGCCGACGATCAGCACAGTGCTGGTGACCGGCGCGGTGCTGGCGTGGGTCATCGAAAAGATTCTTGCCAAGCGTGCGCAGGCAGCCGGCGTGCCGTACGAGCGCTATGCCGAGGTGCCGAACCGCCACGGCGTGCTGCTGGCGTCGGGCCTGATCGTGGGCGAAAGTCTGGTCGGCGTATTGATGGCAGCCATCATCGGCGGCACGGGCAAGGATGCGCCGCTGGCGATCGTCGGTGCGTCGTTTGAAGGCACGGCGCAATGGCTTGGGCTGATCGTGTTCGCCTTGGTATGCTGGGCCTTCGCGCGCCGCGTACTGGCGGTGCGTCCGACTCATTGATCCCCTCACACAATATGCTGCTCCGCGACGCAACGGAAGCCGACCTGCCGGCCATCCTCGCCATCTACAACGACGTGATCGCCACCTCCAACGCGATCTACACCGAAACGCCGGTCACGCTGGAAGACCGCACCGCGTGGCTGGCCTTGCGTGCCACGCAGGGGTATCCGGTGCTGGTGGCCGATGATGGCGGGCAGGTGGCAGGCGTTGCATCGTTTGGGGATTTCCGGCCGTACCCGGGCTTTCGCACCACCGTCGAGCACTCGGTGCATATTCATCGCGACTGGCGCGGCAAGGGCTTGGGCAGCCTGCTGGTTGAAGCTCTGTGCGAGCGCGCCGCAGCGCTGGGCAAACACCTGATGGTGGGCGCCATCGACGGCGCCAATGCAGGTTCGATCCGCCTGCACGAAAAGCTCGGCTTCAAGGAAGTGGGCCGCATGCCCGAGGCGGCCATCAAGCACGGTCAGTGGCTCGACCTCGTCTTCATGCAGCGCTGGCTGGAAGCGCCGGGAACGGTCCGCAACGACTGACCGTTCCTCGATGCGTCAGGCGGGCTGCGTTGCCGCCTGCGTCCAACGCCCGCAGCCGCGTCGCACGGTCTCGTGCAGGTTGCGGGTTTCACGTTGCGCCGCGCGGATCCATTCAGCATCCGCATCGCGCCCCTCCACCACTTCCCGCACCATATCCAGCGCGCCTTCGGACGACAGCGCTTCGGCGTGTGCGGACAGCACCTTGCTCGTTTCCAGGATGTGATCGGCCAACGCGCCGCGGTTGCCCGTGGCCGGGTCGACGTATTCGCCGGCCAGCCCGAAGCGGCATGCCTGGAAGCGGTTGAAGGTGTAGACGAGGTAATCGTCTTCCTCGGGCATGAACGGACGATCGAGCAGCAGCCAGCGGCCCAGCGCCTGGATATAGGCGGCGATGGCGGCCGCGCGTTCCACGGTCAGCGGGGTGTCCATCACGCGGACTTCGATCGTGCCGAATTCGGGCTTGGGGCGGATGTCCCAGTAGAAGTCCTTCATGCTCTCGATCACGCCGGTGGCGTGCATCTTGTCGAAGTACGCGATGAAGGCATCCCACGTCAGCACAAACGGCGCGCGGCCCGACATCGGGAAGGCGCTGACGGAGTTCATCCGCGCGGAAGCAAACCCCGTATCCACGCCCTGCACGAACGGCGACGACGCGGCCAGCGCAATGAAGTGCGGCACGTAGCGCGACATGGCGTGCAGCAGGTACAGCGCATCGTCCGGATTCGGGCAGCCAATATGCACGTGCTGCCCGAACACGGTGAACTGCTTGGCGAGGTAACCGTACAGATCCGAGATGTACTGGTAGCGCGGCGATTGCGAAATCTGGCGCTGGCTCCACTGCTGGAACGGGTGCGTGCCGCCGCCGCAGATGCCGATGTTCAGCGCCGTGGCGGCCTCGGCCATGCGGTCGCGCATCTCGCGCAATTGCCAGAGCGCTTCATCGTGGCTGTGGCAGATGCCGGTGGAGATCTCGATCATCGAATCGGTGATCTCCGGTTTGATGTCGCCGGGGTATTCCTTGCCCTTGAGCATGCGCAGCAAGTCTGGCGACGCAGAGGCGAGGTCGTAGTCATGGCGATTGACGAGCTGCAGTTCCAGCTCGACGCCAAACGTCAGGGCTTCGGATTTCGAGAACGGTTCGAGGGACATGGGGCTCAGTGCCTCCCTTCGTCTTGTCGCACCTCACCTGCCCAGCGCAGCGAACGCGCGGTCAGGATCGGCGCGGCAATCTGTTGGATCGCCAGCGTGCACAGAATGATGGCCGCCAGCGGCCCGCCGGTTTGTGGATACAGTGCCGCCGTATCGTGCATCAGCAACCATGACAGTCCCGACATGGGCCCAAGCGCCAGGCCCAGCGCGATGCTCTGCCGCATCGACAGGCCCGAGAACGAGCCCAGCGCCGTCGTGGCCGCCAGTTTGGCGATGAAGCGCGAGAGCACCAGCGCCACCGCCGCCACACCGCCGATCACCCAGTCCGACGCCTTGAGCGGCAAACCAAGCGACACGATCATCACCACAATGAGGATGCTGCCCGCGCTGCCGAAGTGCGACGGCCACACGCGCGGATGATCGTCCTGGTGCTTGAACACCACGCCCGCCAGCAGCAGCGTGAGCGGCACCGACAGCTTGAGCAGCTTGGCCATCGCCAGCGCAAACAGCACCAGGCCCACCAGCACCAGGAATGCGTAATGATCGTCACCCGCCATGCGGTGATACAACGCATGCCCCACTTTGCCGACCACCCACGCAAGGAGCACGGAACCTGCCAGCAGGTACAGCGGATGGAGCAGCGCCGCCGCCCAATGGCCGTATTCGCTGTGCAGCCAGCCCGCGGTAAGCGGCACCAGCACGCTGGCGTAGATGCTGTTGAGCGCGCCCAGCGAGAGCAACCGCTCCGTCACTTGGCCTTCGGCGCGCAGCTCGTTCTTCAGTTGCAGCAGCACCGTGGGGGACGTGGCCACGGCGATGGCGCCTGCGGCCACCGCCACCGGCGTCGCCACGCCAAACAGCTGCAGCACCCAGGTGACGAGGCCCCAGGTCAGCAGGCTCTCGAAGCCACTGGTCAGCAACAGCCAACGATTGGCACGCAGCCACTCGAACGACAACCGGTGACCCAGTTCGAACAGCGCCAACGCCAGCGCCATCTCGATCAGGATGTGGGTCTGGTCGAGCATGTCGGCATCGATGAGCGGGCGGCCCAGCACGCCGGCCACCAGCCCCGCTGCCGCGTAGCCGACGATGCGCGGCAGCTTGAGCGCCGCACGCGCAAACTCGCCGCACAACGCCGCACCGACCAGCGCCAGCCCGACCCAGAAAAGACCGCCGGGTTCGGGCGGCCACGAAGGGAAGAGATCGTGAAGTCCTGTCATGGGCGACATGGTACCCGAAGCACCCACTTGGGAAAGTCAGCCAAGCACTGACACGCGTTAGACCCGTGTTACACGATATTTAACAATAAATCGATGGTGTTGAATGCAGAAGGCGACAACTCTGCGTTTGGAGACGTTGGCCACCAGCAAAGAAAAACCGCCCCGGAGGGCGGTTTTCATACTGCGAATGGCTGAGAGCCGGTCGGATTACTTACCGCCGACGCTTTCCAGCGGCGTCCACTTGCCGCCGGTGACCTTGTAGACGGTGATACCGCCGTCCTTGAGGTCGCCCTTGTCGTCGTAGGCGTAATGCTTGGCGGTCACGCCTTGCATATTGGTCGCGGCCAGAATCGGCAGGTACTTGCTCGGGTCCGACGAGCCGGCCTTCACCATGGCTTGCATCAGGGCCATCGCGCCGTCGTAGGCGTACGGCGAGTACGTCTGCACCGGCGTGCCGAAGCGCTTCTCATAGCGGGCCTTGTAGCCAGCACCGCCCGGCATTTGTTCCAGCGGCAGACCGGCCAGCGAGCACACCACGCCTTCGGCCGATTGCGCGCCAGCCAGCTTGATGAAGTCGTCGGTCTTGGACATTTCGCCCGACATCAGCGTGGACTTCATGCCCAGTTCGCGCATCTGCTTGACCAGCGGAGCCGATTGGCCTTCCGCGCCGCCGTAGAACACGGCGTCAGGCTTCTTGCCCTTGATCTGCGTGAGGATCGACTTGAAGTCGCTGGCCTTGTCGTTGGTGAACTCGCGACGCACGATGGTGGCGCCCGCAGCCTTGGCGGCCTTCTCGAACTCGTCTGCCAGACCTTGGCCGTAAGCGGTGCGGTCATCAACGATGGCGATGTTCTTGTAGCCCAGCTTCTTGACGGCGTACGTGCCGACCACCGAACCCTGCTGGGTGTCGGAAGTCATCATGCGGAACGTCGTCTTGTAGCCTTGCTTCGTGTATTCCGGTGCCGTTGCCATCGCGATTTCTGCGATACCGGCGTTGTTGTAGATGCGCGAGGCCGGGATGGTCGTACCCGAGTTGAAGTGGCCGAGCATGCCCTTGATGCCGCTGTCCACAAGCTTCTGTGCGACGGTGGTGCCGGTCTTCGGGTCAGCCTGGTCGTCTTCCGAGATCAGCTGGAACTTGACTTCCTTGCCGGCGATCTTCGGCTTGGTGGCGTTGAACTCTTCCACAGCCAGCGTCAGGCCGTTCTGCATGTCCTTGCCGTACTGGGCTTGAGGACCGGTCATCGGGCCGGCGTAGCCCAGCTTGATGACTTCTTGGGCCGATGCCGCGCTACCCAGCGCGCACAGCGCCGCCGCCAGACACAGTTGCTTCAATTTCATTTGTGCGTCTCCTAGTTCAAACGCAATTTGGATCAATAGCGCGACGGGATCACCGTCGCCCTCCTCCCGCTTCGCATCCCATCCGCACCCGTCGTGCGAATGGAACCGCGAATCCTGCTCGTGCTCCCCGTCAGCCGATGGTCATCAGGCTGGCGTTGCCACCCGCGGCGGCCGTATTGACCGACAGCGAACGCTCGATCAGCAGGCGCTCCAGCGCCAGCCCTTCCCCGCCATGCGGCAGGCCTTGCACGCCGACGATCGGGCCGGCACGTCGTGCCAGTCCTTCGCAAATGGCGCGCAGATGGTCCGAATCGCCGTGGTGCAGCACCGCATCAAAAGCCGCTTCGTCGGTCGACCCGACCACACGGACGCGCGATTGTACTGCCGCCGGCAAGCCCCGAAGTACCGCTTCGATGGCAGGGTTTTCCTGCACAACGGCCACGCTGCCCACGGCCAGCACAGCCGCCAACTGGCGCAGCCAATCGGCCGGGTCTGCCGCCACGCACAGCACCGCTTCGCGCGGCAGCAGCGTGTAGGTGTTGCGCTCGCCCGTCGGGCCCGGCAGCGTGGCCGTGGCGCCCGTGGCCGACGCCGCAGCCAGGCGTTCGCACAGCGATGCCAGCTCAGACGACTGCTTGCGTGCCCAGTCCGTCAGCGCATCGAACGGCGCCAGCAGCGCGCGACGCGCATCGGTGTCGATTTCTGTGCCGGCGCCAGCGGTCAGTTCCAGCGCAGTGCGCATGCCGTCCTGCGGGCACGTCGACAGCAAACGCAGCAGATACAGCGGACCGCCGGCCTTCGGGCCCGTGCCCGACAGGCCTTCACCGCCGAACGGCTGCACGCCCACCACGGCGCCGACGATATTGCGGTTCACATACAGGTTGCCCACGTGCGCGCGGTCCACCACGTGCGCGATGGTTTCGTCGATACGCGTATGGATGCCCAGCGTCAGGCCGTAGCCCGTGCCATTGATCTGCTCGATCAGCTTGGTCAGGCCGGCGTTGTCACCGGAGCGTTTCCAGCGCACCACGTGCAGCACAGGGCCGAAGATNTCGCGCGTCAGGTCCGACAGGCTGTCGANTTCGATGACGGTGGGGGGCACGAAGGTACCGTGCGCGCAAGCGGCCGGCACAGGCGCCTGATGCACGCGGCGACCCTTGGCCCGCATCGCTTCGATGTGGCCGACGATGTTGTCGCGCGCTTCGGCGTCGATCACCGGGCCGACATCGGTGGCGAGGCGATCCGGATTGCCCATCGCCAGTTCGGCCATGCCGCCCTTGAGCATCGCAAGCACGCGGTCGGCCACGTCATCCTGCAGGCACAGCACGCGCAGCGCCGAGCAACGCTGGCCTGCCGAATCAAACGCAGACGACAGCACATCCGCCACCACCTGCTCGGCCAGCGCGGACGAATCCACGATCATCGCGTTCTGGCCGCCCGTCTCCGCAATCAGCGGAATCGGCGCGCCGTTGGCGTCCAGGCGGCCGGCCAGCGTGCGCTGCAGGATGCGCGCGACTTCAGTCGAGCCGGTAAACATCACGCCCTTGGTGCGCATGTCCTTCACAAGCGCGGCGCCGACGGTCTCGCCACGGCCCGGCAGCAGTTGCACGGCACCGGCCGGCACGCCGGCTTCGCGCAGGATGCGCACGGCCTGAGCGGCGATCAACGGGGTCTGCTCAGCGGGCTTGGCCAGGACCGGGTTGCCTGCAGCAAGCGCTGCGCTCACCTGGCCGGTGAAGATTGCCAGCGGGAAGTTCCAAGGGCTGATACAGACCACCGGGCCCAGCGGGCGGTGCGTGTCGTTCGAGAACCCACCGCGCACTTGCGCCGCGTAATAGCGCAGGAAATCGACGGCTTCGCGCACTTCGGCGATGGCGTTCGACAGCGTCTTGCCCGCCTCGCGAATGATCAGCCCCATCAGGTGCTGCATCTCGCCTTCCATCAGGTCGGCGGCGCGGTCGAGCAGCGCAGCACGCGCTTCCGGAGGCGTGGCTTGCCAGATCGGGGCGGCGGCGGTGGCGGCCGACAGCGCGGCATCCACGTCGGCTTCGGTGGCTTCCGTCACATGGCCGACGATATCGCGCAGGTCCGACGGATTGCGCACCGGTTGCGGTGTGCCGCCAGCGTATGGCGCATCGCCAATAGTCGGCTGGGCCGTCCAGACGGTGCTGGTACCGGCAAGAAGGGCGGACGACAACGACGCCAGGCGCTGCTCGTTCGCTAGGTCAATGCCCGACGAGTTTGCGCGAACGTCACCGTAAAGGGCGCGCGGCAGCGGAATCTTCGGATGCGGCAGGCCGAGCGTCCCTTCATCGGCATGCATCTTTTCCACCACCGCCACCGGGTCGGCGACGAGGTCGTCCAGAGGAATCGACTCGTCCGCAATGCGGTTCACGAACGAGGTGTTGGCGCCGTTTTCCAGCAGACGGCGCACGAGGTAGGCCAGCAGCGTTTCATGCGTGCCGACCGGCGCGTAGATGCGGCACGGGCGGTTCAGCTTGCCCGGCTTGTTGCCGACGACCTGCTCGTACAGCGGCTCGCCCATGCCGTGCAGGCACTGGAATTCGTATTGACCGGGGTAATAGTTCTGACCGGCCATGTGGTAAATGGCCGCCAGTGTGTGCGCATTGTGCGTGGCGAACTGCGGGAAGATCGCTTCCGGCGCGGCCAGCAGCTTGCGTGCGCAGGCCAGGTACGACACGTCGGTATAGACCTTGCGCGTGTAGACCGGGTAGCCCTCCAGGCCGTCGACCTGGGCGCGCTTGACTTCGCTGTCCCAATACGCGCCCTTCACCAGGCGGATCATCAGGCGGTGCTTGCTGCGGCGGGCCAGATCGATGATGTAGTCGAGCACGAACGGGCAGCGTTTCTGATAGCCCTGCACCACGAAGCCGATGCCGTTCCAGCCGGCCAGCTCGGGCGCAAAGCACAGGCGCTCCAGCAGGTCGAGCGACAGCTCCAGGCGGTCGGCCTCTTCCGCATCGATGTTGATGCCGATGTCGTATTCGCGGGCCAGCGTCGCCAGCGCCTTCACGCGCGGGTACAGCTCGTTGATGGTGCGGTCGTACTGCGCGCGCGAGTAGCGCGGATGCAGCGCCGACAGCTTGATCGAGATGCCCGGCCCTTCGTAGATGCCGCGCCCGCCCGACGCCTGGCCGATCGCGCGGATGGCCTGCTCGTACGACGCGAGGTAGCGCTGCGCGTCTTCCTCCGTCATCGCGGCCTCGCCGAGCATGTCGTAGGAGTAGCGGAAGCCTTCGGCCTCGAACTTGCGCGCGTTGGCCAGCGCTTCGGAAATGGTTTCGCCAGTGACGAACTGCTCGCCCATCAGGCGCATCGCCATGTCCACGCCCTTGCGGATCAGCGGCTCGCCGCTCTTGCCGATGATGCGCGTGAGCGCCTTGGACAGCCCCGCTTCGTTATGCGTGGCGACCAGCTTGCCCGTGAGCAACAGGCCCCAGGTGGCGGCATTCACAAACAGCGACGGGCTCTGGCCGACATGCGAATACCAGTTGCCGTTGCTGATCTTGTCGCGGATCAATGCGTCGCGCGTGGCCTTGTCGGGAATGCGCAGCAGCGCCTCGGCCAGGCACATCAGCGCCACGCCTTCCTGGCTCGACANNGANAATTCCTGGATCAGGCCCTGCACCAGACCTTCGCGGCCGNTGCCGACCTTTTGCGTGCGCAGCTTGCCGGCCAGATCGCGGGCCAGCTGCTTGGCTTCCGAGGCGAGCGCGCCCGGCAGACGGGCCTGCTCCAGCAACATCGGAATCGCTTCGGTTTCCGGCCGGCGATAAGCGGCGGTGATGGCAGCGCGCAAGACCGATTGCGGTTGCACGCTTTGTGCGAATTCGAGGAACGGTTGCACCGCGGGTTCGTCACCCTCGTGCACGTCCGAGACGGCTGCGGCGGCGGACGGGAGGCCATCCGCCGCCGTGCCGTTTGCGTCAGTTGGCAGCTGCCCCCGCTCCACTTGGTCCAGATACGTGAAGATCGCCTGCTTGATCAGCCAGTGCGGCGTGCGGTCAATGGACTGCGCAACGCGCTTGAGGCGTTCACGCGAAGCATCGTCCAGCTTGACCCCGAGGGTGGTTGTAGCCATGTGGGTTCCTATCCAGAGCTGCCATTGCCTAGCTTGTGGCCGGCAAATTGGGCGGATCATACGCCTGGCGATCTTGAAGGTGCAACCTAGTGAAACCCCTTGGTTCGAAATGGGTAGATTGGGGTGCAACCGCGGGTGATGTTGGAGATGCTTGGGGTCGATTTATGGGCTTGGTTTTTTTGTTTTTGGCGCATCCCCTGTTTCATCCCCTACCGGGGCTGACTCACTTTCTTTGGTCTTGCCCAAAGAAAGTAAGCAAAGAAATGCGCGCCCGAGATGGCGAAGGATTCCTTGAATTTATGTCGCAGGGAGGGAGGGGAGGCAAACTCGCTGCGCTCAGACAGCCTCCCCTCTTTTTCCTCCCTGCAACAGAAATTCAAGGCGCCATCT
>Ga0055532_1000805_pt1 | contig 10792 bp, 9 predicted proteins | sample AraplaCol_mLB_r2_FD_54990 | JGI IMG/M metagenome (GOLD analysis project Ga0055532, IMG submission 54990) | Arabidopsis root microbial communities from North Carolina, USA - plate scrape CL_Col_mLB_r2 | ecosystem: Host-associated > Plants > Roots > Endosphere | place: USA: North Carolina...
GAACTGTCGCCGGCCTGCAGGACGAACGTCTTGCCTTCCAGCGTCAGCGACACTTCCCCTTCAATCACGTACAGGAACTCCTCTCCTGCATGTGTCGTCACTTCCGACCGCTTCTGCCCCGGCGGCATCCGCACGAGGATCGCCTCGAGCTGACGCCCTTCGGTCACGTTGGTCAGCCTCGCGAACAGGTTCGCCGAATCGGCGAATCCGAAGAAGCGCAACTGATCGCCTCTGCAGACCGAGCGTTCCTCGCTCGGCGTATCCACGAAGTACTGCACCGTCACGCCGAGCGCCTGTGCGATACCGGCCAGCGACGTCAGCGACGGCGACGCCAGCCCGCGTTCGACTTGAGACAGAAACGGCTTCGAAATCCCCGCGGCGGTAGCGGTGTCGTCGAGCGTGCGCTTGAGTCGTTGGCGCAACGCGCGGATCTTGCTGCCCAGTGCTGCGGCAGCGTCTGCCGACTGCGAGTTTTCAGTGGGGGGAACCATAGCAGGCCGAAAAGTGGTCGTCAAAAAATGTTTGATGGAAAGTAACTAAGTTAGATCGATTTGGCTTAGTCTTCGGGTTCGCACACGTCTTCGGTGTTGAGCCCGGTGCACTAAACAGGGCACGAGGCGAGCGAAACGACGCGCTATCTTGCCAGACTCGCCCGCTTCACAGGCAAGCTGCAAGCGGCTCTCCGGGAATTTGCGGAGAACGGGCGCGATTCTTACAAATAGATGATGAGACGAATATTCCTGAAAGCTGCTGCCATATCGGGAGTTTCCCTGAGTGGCGCGGACCTGACGCACCGGACCGGCAAACGTTACCATTCGCGCGCCGGTCGGGGTCGTGCACCGCCTTGCCTGGCGGCGTCCGACCCCGGCCCGGGCTAACCGCCCGACTGCTCCATCGCCGACGCAAAGCCTACCCGGCCACAGTGCTCCGGCGCCAGTTCGACCCCAAGGCGACGCGCGATCCGCGCCGTCCGTTTCAAACGAGATTGATGATGCACGCACCTGTTTCACAGACACGATCGTTTACGACGGTCTTCCTTATCGAAATGTGGGAGCGCTTCGGCTACTACGGCATGGCCGCGCTCCTGGTCCTCTTCATGGTCGACCGGCTCGGTTTCACCGACAGCCATGCGAACCTGACCTGGGGCGCGTTCACCGCGCTCGTCTACGCGTCCCCGTCGATCGGCGGCTGGATCGGCGACAAGGTGCTCGGCGCCCGTCGCACGATGATCATCGGCGCGGCCGTGCTGTGCGCCGGCTACCTGATGCTGGCGGTGCCAAACGACGCGCTGGCATACATGTATGCGTCGCTCGGCGTGATCGTCGTCGGCAACGGCCTGTTCAAGGCCAACGCGGCGAACCTCGTGCGCCGCATCTACGAAGGCGACGATGCGCGCATCGACAGCGCGTTCACGATCTACTACATGGCGGTCAACATCGGCTCGACCGTGTCGATGCTCGCGACGCCATGGATCAAGGATCACTGGGGCTGGCACACCGCGTTCGCGGTCTGCTGCGCCGGGATGCTGCTCGCGATCCTGAACTTCATGCTGATGCACCGCACGCTCGCGCACATCGGCTCGCAGCCCGACGACGAGCCGATCCGCTGGAAGCGCCTCGGCGGCGTGGCGGCAGGCGGCGTCGCGCTCGCGCTGGTTACGCTGTACGTGCTGCAACACAAGCAGCTCGCGGTCGCGAGCGTGTGGACGGCCGCATTCGCGATCCTCGCGATCTTCGCGTACATGATCGCGAAGTCGGAGCGTTCGGAGCGCGCGGGCCTGATCGCGGCGCTCGTGCTGATCGGCCAGGTGATCCTGTTCTTCATCTTCTACGTGCAGATGTCGACATCGCTGACGCTGTTCGCGCTGCGCAACGTCGATCCGCGCTTCATCCTGTTCGGCACGACGCTGTTCACGTGGAGCGCCGCGCAGTTCCAGGCGCTGAACCCGATCTGGATCATGATGCTGAGCCCGGTGCTCGTGTGGATCTACAACGCGGTGTCGAAGAGCGGCCGTGACCTGCCGGTCGCGGCGAAGTATGCACTCGGCTTCGGCGCCGTGGCTGCCGGCTACCTGGTGTTCACGATCAGCGGCCGCTACGCGGTGGACGGTCGCGTGTCGTCGTGGTTCATGGTGTGGGGCTACGGCCTCTACTCGCTCGGCGAACTGCTGGTGAGCGGGCTGGGCCTCGCGATGATCGCCCGCTACGTGCCGGCGCGCATGAGCGGCTTCATGATGGGCGCGTATTTCGTCGCGACGGGTGTGTCGCAGTATCTGGGCAGCGTCGTCGCGAACTTCGCGCAGATGCCGTCGCACGACCTGCCGGCCACCGAATCGCTGCCGCTCTACCTGTCGCTGTTCGAGAAGCTCGGCTGGCTCGCCGCGATCGGCATGCTGCTCGCACTTCTGCTGCTGCCGATGATGAACCGCCTGTCGCGTCAGCATCAGCGCTGCGCGGAAGAGCGCCGCGAGGAAGAAGCGGTTCAGGCGCAGGCGATGGCCTCGGCGCAGTAAGTACTATCCCTCGGCGTGCGGCCTGCACGCCACATTCTCCCGCCAGCGCGGCCAGCACGTCCTACACTGGTTGCAACGGCGCATCCGCTCCGTCGCGATGCGCACTGGCGGGAGAAGATCATGAAAAGCAAAACGACTCGGCTCTTGAGGATACTGTCGGACATCCGGCACGCGCAGCGCTGCACCGCATTGCGCGCCGCCCGGGCCGCGGCCGAAGCCGACGCGGTGCTCGCGGAGCAGGACGATCCGACGTCCGACGAACGCGACGACGCTGAATCCGACGACGCGACCGCCGTCCCCCGCTCCCGCATCGGCTCACCTCACTGACCGCACCGACGCAGCGCGGCGCGCTGCATGCCGCCTCCGTGCTTCCGCGTTGCCCGTGCTTTCGTGCCGCTCATGCGGCCGCGCCGCGCCAGCGCGCGAACCACCTTCCCGAACCCGCCACGGCCATCATCAGCCCGATCGCGCATGCGTCGGCCGCAAGACCCACGCCGATATGCCGCAGCTCGGCGCCGTTCGCGACCGGATGCAGCAGCGAATCGATGACGAGCGAGATCGCCGCACCCGCGACGAAGCAGATCAGGCCGCGCCGGCCGACCGCGACGACGGGCTGCACGGCCTGCGCGATGCGCGCGATCCAGCCGCGGCGCACGCAATCGGCCATCAGCCACGCGATCGCGGCGAAGCTCACGATACGCGGCAGCGCGAGATCGCGCTTGAGCACGCCTTCCGGCACCGGCAGCCCTGAGAACAGCTTGTAGCTCGCGCAACCGAGCACGATCGCGCACGCGACGCCGGTCGCCGCGGCGCCCCAGCGACCGAGCGCGACATGCCGGTAGAACGGCTGGCAGCGCGCGAGCACGCCGGCGACGAACATCAGTTGCCATGCAAACGGGTTGAAGCTCCAGCGGAACCCATCGGTATCCAGCAGCTCGGGGCCGAGCCAGCCGGCCGCGACCCACGACGTCGCGCTGAACGCGACGAGCAGCCACGGATGCCGACGCGCGAACGGCACGATCACCGGCGACGCCAGCGCGAACAGCACGTACATCGGCAGCACCGACGCGAGATACGGCTGGCGCTGGAATGTGAGCAGCTCGGCCGCGCCCGTGAGCGGCGACGCGAGCATCACGCTGACGTCGTCGAGCGCGAGGTTGGGCGCGTCGATCCCGTAATGGTCGAGCACGGCGGACACGACGAGCATCAGCGTCGACGTCGCGAGAAACGCGCGATAGATCTGCATCGCGCGCCGCACGAACCGCTGCTGCGCGGCGCGCGCGCCGTGCCGGTCGGCGATCGCGCCGTACGCGCTCGCGGTAGCGAAGCCGCCGAGGAACACGAACACCTCGGCTGCGTCGCACAGCGCGAATGCGTGGAGTGTCACGCGCGACAGCATGCTCGCGCCAATGTGATCGACGACGATCATCAGCAGCACGATGCCGCGGAAGAAATCGACTTCGATCAGGCGGCCGCCGCGCGCCGGCGGCACCGAGACGGTGGGCGGCAGGCTCAACGACATGGCCGCACCTGCGCGACGCCAGTGCGGCACGCACCGGCGGAGGATTCGGAAGGGAGAAGGCGAACGGGATCAGCGGCGATGCGCGTATGCTCGCATCGCGCCAACCCGGCCGGCCCGGCACGGAGATGACCGTTCATGGAAAAGCCGCATACGAAGAGAAGACGGTCAGGTCAGTCTAGCGGCCGGTCGGGGGATACCCTAAGTAACAAAGTGCAACGGAATCTTCTGTTCGATTACAGGCGTGACGTCGGCGATGCAAAGCTGGCAAGGCCGCCAGCCGGACGTCAGCGCGATGCCAGTTCGACGCCAGCATCGCGAGACTCGACGCAACGAACACACGATGCGCGGCACGTTCGTGGCCGCAGTCGCGCCGCCGAGCGACGGCGCTCAGCCGCGCATGGGCAAGCGCCGCATCAGCATCGCGCTGTGCCACGCGGTCAGCGCGACGGCGGCCCAGATCGGCCCGTACGTCGCGAGCTGCGCGACGCTCAGTGTCTCGCCGAGCAGCAGCAGCGACACCGCGACGAGCAGCACCGGCTCGACGTAGCCGAGGATCCCGAACAGCGCCATCGGCAGCATCCGGCTCGCCTTCAGGTAGCTCGCGAGCGCGAGCGTGCTGAGCACGCCGAGCCCCGGCAGCAGCATGGCCCACAGCAGCGGGTGGCTGGCGACCGGCGTCGCACTTGCCGACACCATCGCGAGCGCGACCGGGCACAGTAGCGCGATCTCGAGCGCGAACGCGGCGAGCGAATCGGCGTTGATCCGGCGACGCAGCACGAAATACGGCGGATAGCCGAGCGCGACGACGAGCGTCGGCCACGCGAACGCGCGCGTCGCCCACACCGCGTGCGCGACGCCGAGCGCCGCGCACGCGACCGCTGCCCATTGCAGCGGATCGAGGCGTTCGTGATAGTAGAAACGGCCGACGAGCACCATCGTCAGCGGCAGCAGGAAATAGCCGAGCGACACTTCGAGCATGCGCCCGTGCAGCGGCGCCCACAGGAACAACCACAGCTGCAGGCCGAGCAGCGCCGCGCTCGCCGGCAGCGCGATCAGCAGGCGCCAGTCGCGCACGCTGCGCCGCACGAGTTCGACGAGCGCCGGCCAGCGGCCGCGCAGCGCGATCAGCGCGAGCGCGCCCGGTGCGGTCCACAATATGCGCCACGCGAAGATGTCGAGCCCCGTGAGCGGCGCGAGCAGTTTCGCGTAGGCGGACATCAGCGCGAACAGCGTCGACGCCAGCACCGACAGCATGATGCCGCGCCCGGCCTCCGGATACCCCGTCATGTTGTTTTCGCCTTACTGCTGCTGGAAGCGCTCGAAACGCTTTTCGATCGGACGCTCCTCGAACGTGACCTCGGTCACGCGTGCGGACGGCGGCCCGTGGCGCAGCCACGCGAGCATCCGGTCGATCTGCGCGCCGGGGCCCTGGATCATCGCCTCGACGCTGCCGTCCTCGAGATTCGCGACCCAGCCGCGCAGCTTCAGCGCGTGCGCCTCGCGCACCGTCGCGTGACGGAAGCCAACGCCCTGCACGACGCCGCGTACCCGCACGTAGTAGGTCTCGATCCGTTCGTCCAGTTCATTACGGCTCATCGCGTCGCCCTCCCGTAGCATTCAAGCCCGGCATTGTAGTCGCGTCGGCCGCTTCGCACACGTGCCCGGCAAGCCGGCCGCACGCGGCGGCCGTCGCCCGCTGCGGCCGCCGTGGGGCGCTCGCGTCGCCGGGCGCGCCGACCACGTACAATCTCGCCGACGCACAACCGCCGCGCCGCCCGCGCGGCCCTGAAGGAAACGCATGACTGATACCTCCCGCGATCTCGTTCTCGTCACCGGCGCGTCCGGTTTCGTCGGCTCGGCCGTCGCACGCATCGCGCAGCAGAAGGGCTATGCGGTGCGCGTGCTGGTGCGCCCGACCAGCCCGCGCACGAACGTCGCGGATCTCGACGCCGAGATCGTCACCGGCGACATGCGCGACGAGACGTCGATGCGCGCCGCGCTGCGCGGCGTGCGCTACCTGCTGCACGTGGCGGCCGACTACCGGCTGTGGGCGCCGGATCCGGACGAGATCGAGCGCGCGAACCTCGAGGGCGCGGTCGCGACGATGCGCGCCGCGCGTGCCGAAGGCGTCGAGCGGATCGTCTACACGAGCAGCGTCGCGACGCTGAAGGTCACGAGCGCAGGCGATCCGTCCGACGAAAACCGCCCGCTGACCGCCGAGCAGGCGATCGGCGTGTACAAGCGCAGCAAGGTGCTGGCCGAGCGCGCGGTCGAGCGGATGATCGCCGACGAAGGGCTGCCGGCCGTGATCGTCAACCCGTCGACGCCGATCGGCCCGCGCGACGTGAAGCCGACGCCGACCGGCCGCATCATCGTCGAGGCCGCGCTCGGCAAGATTCCCGCGTTCGTCGATACNGGNCTGAACCTCGTGCACGTCGACGACGTCGCGCACGGCCACTTCCTCGCGCTCGAGCGCGGCCGNATCGGCGAGCGCTACATCCTCGGCGGCGAGAANCTGCCGCTGCAGCAGATGCTCGNCCGACATCGCGCAGATGACGAACCGCAAGGCGCCGACGATCGCGCTGCCGCGCTGGCCGCTCTATCCGCTCGCGGTCGGTGCGGAGGCCGTCGCGAAGTTCACGAAGAAGGAGCCGTTCGTGACCGTCGACGGCTTGCGCATGTCGAAGAACAAGATGTATTTCACGTCCGCGAAGGCCGAACGCGAGCTCGGCTACCGCGCACGTCCGTACCGCGAAGGACTGCGCGATGCGCTGGACTGGTTCGCCTCGGCGGGCTACCTGAAGTAACACAAAGCGGCGTGCGTCACGCCGCTTTGCGCACTTTGTTACACGTCGCTGACGGACCGGCACCGGCGCAGCGGTTAAAATCGCGGGTCTTACGCAGAGAAGACACGCATGAACCTGAACGAACAGATCGATTCGCTCAACGCGGGCGTCGATCGGCTCCTCCACGATCACCATGCCGCGCAGCAGGCGGCACGCAGCGCGGAAGCGTTCGCGCGCGCCGCCGCCGCGGAAGCCCAGGCCGCAGCCGAACGTCACGCCGCCGCCGAGACCGAAGCACTGGCCGCCGCGCAGCGCCACACGGCCGCAGCCGCCGACGCAGAGGCCGCGCAGCAGCGCCACGCCGACGCCACCGCCGAGGCCGAAGCCGCCGCCCAACGCCACATCGAATCCGCCGCACAGGCCGAGGCCGCTGCCCAGCGGCACGCCGAGGCGACCGCGCTGACCGAAGCGCTCGCGCAGCGTCATGCGGATGCCGAAGCCGCGTCGCAGCGTCATGCGGCCGCGATCGCCGAAGCCGAGGCCGCCGCGCAGCGTCATCACGCCGCCGCGACCGAAGCGGATGCAGCCGCGCAACGTCATGCAGCGGCCACCACGGAAGCCGAAGCCGCCGCGAAGCGCCACGCAGCCGCGATCGCCGAGACCGAGGCACTCGCGCAACGTCACACGCAGGCGATCGCCGAGGCCGAGGCGCTCGCGCAACGTCACATGCAGGCGATCGCCGAAGCGGAAGCCGCCGCGCAGCGCCATGTCGAGGCAACCGCCGAAGCACAAGCCGTCACGCTGCGTCACACCGAAGCGATCGCGCAAGCCGACGCGGCCGCGCAACGCCACGCGGCGGCGACTGCCGAGGCCGAGGCCGTCGCGCAACGCCACGCCGAAGCGATCGCACAGGCCGAAGCGGCCGCCGAGCGTCACGCGAAGGCGATCGCCGACGCGGAAGCGCTGGTCGAAGCCGTCGTGAAGGACGCCGCGACGAACGCGGCGGCTGTGGCAGCCACACCGGCCGTCGCGGCTGAAGTCGCCGAACCGGTTGTCGAATCCGCTGTCGAGCCGGTGGCGGACGCAGCCGCGGCAGCGTCCGCCGAGGCCGGCACCGCCGTCGTCGCGCCGGCCGCCGGCACCGCAATCGAAGTCGCCCCCGCTGCCGAAACAGCGGACGCCGCCGCGGACAAGCCGACGTTGCACGTCGCTCGCCCGTCGCAGAACGAACTGACGCTGACCGTCAACGGCCAGTCGATCACGCTGCACCCGGAGCAGCTCGGCCAACTGATCGAGGAACTCGCGCATGCACGCGCGTCGATGCAGCCGGAACCGCCGCCGGGCATCCCGGCCGGCTGGCGCTTCGTGACGACGAAGAACCCGATGATGGCCGTGCAGAAGCAATCGAACGGCGACCGCCTGCTGGTCGCGCGCCACACCGGCTACGGCTGGGTGCCGTTCACGTTCTCGCCGGACGTCGTGATCCAGATGTACATGATGCTGACGCAGCGATAAGCACGCGTGGCGACGCCGTAAACGACAAAGCCCGATCGACTCACAACCGATCGGGCTTTTTGCTTTCCGGAATCCGGCGGAACGACCGGCATCCGCCGGCGCCTGTCAGCGCTCCACCGGCGCCTGCACGCGCGCCTTCCACTGGCCGCCCTTGCCGCGCCAGTAGCGCCACGCCGACGCGAACGTCGCGCCGACGTAGAACAGCGCGACGAGCGGCAGCGCTGGCGCCCACAGAGGCGAGCGGCGGTAGTAGCGCAGCATCGGCGCATAGGCGGTGCACATCGACGCCCATGCGAGCCACGCCGGCCAGGCGCGCGCGCCGTACGCGAGCGCGGCCACGGGCGGCACGAGGTAGATGATCGTCATGCCGAGCAGCGTGCCGGCGAGCAGCAGCGGCGAATAGTGGAGCTGCGTGAACGCGGTGCGCGCGATCATGTTCCAGATGTCGCGCCAGCTGTCGTACGGACGCAGCGACACGCTGCGGTCGGCCAGATCGAGCCGGATCGGATGCCGGCCGCTGCCGCGATGCTTGATCTGCGCGGCAAGGCTGCAGTCGTCGATCAGCGCGCCGCGGATCGATTCGATGCCGCCCGCCTCCTCGAGCGCGCTGCGCTTGACCAGCATGCAGCCGCCCGCGGCGCCGGCCGTCCGGTTGCGCGGATTGTTGATCCACGAGAACGGATAGAGCTTCGCGAAGAAGAACACGAACGCCGGAATCAGCGCCTTTTCCCAGAAAGAATCGCAGCGCAGCCGCACCATCAGCGATACCAGATCGCGCTGTTCGGCCTGCGCGCGCGTGACGAGCTGGGCGACGGCGTCTGGCGGATGGCCGATGTCGGCATCGGTCAGCAGCAGATAGTCGGCCGGCAACCCGAGCGTGCGCACCGCGGCGATGCCCTGCGACTGCGCCCACACCTTGCCCGACCAGCCGGCCGGCAGCGGCTTCGCGGCCAGCACCGTCAGGCGGTCGGCGCGGTTGATCGCGAGCGCGGCCGCGCGCGCCGCGTCGGCGGTGCCGTCGTCGCTGTGGTCGTCGACGATGATCAGATGAAAGTCGCCCGGATAATCCTGCTCGAGCAGCGACGTCGCCGCGCGGGCGATCACGTCTGCCTCGTTGCGCGCCGGCACGACCGCGACCACGGCCGGCCAGCCGGCCCCGGCCGCGGCGCCGCGCGCCTCGGGCGGCAGCGCCCGCGCGGGGCGCGCGCGCCAGAAGCCCCCACGCGCAACGAGCAGCACGATCCAGATCAGCAGTGACAGGCCGGACACCAGGAACGTAATTGCCAGCATCATCGGCACGCCTCCTGCCGGATGCCGGCGCGAGCGGCACCGGATCGTCCGGCCATAATCAGGGTCGGAGTGAAAACACCCATGACCGCATCGGCGGCAGGGCAATATGCGTAAGAATCGACGGTCATCGAATGGCCTTGAAATGAGCGCGACGCCGGGCAGCCGGACAGGCTGCCCGCGAAACCGCGCAGTTTACCGGGTTCCGCGACCACGAGCGCCGACGCGGCTCTGCGACGAATGCAACACGGCCGATACGGCACCAGAGCAAGGACGGCGCGATAGGGTTAAAATGCGCGATTAATTCGGGGTTCCGGGGCCTGGCCTGGCCGGTTCGTTTCCTGCCTTCATAACATCAAGCCGGGGCGAGCGAGCAGTGCCAGCTCCTCGAACCCCGGCGTCTGTCGTCGGAGTTCGCTCACTTATGCGAGTCATCCTTGCCCAGCCCCGCGGCTTTTGTGCGGGGGTTGTCCGTGCGATCGAGATCGTCGATCGCGCGCTGCAACAGCACGGCGCGCCGGTCTATGTGCGTCATGAGATCGTGCATAACCGGCATGTCGTCGAAAACCTGCGTAATAAAGGGGCACGATTCGTTGAGGAGCTCGACGAGGTGCCGCATGGCGCCGTGGCGATCTTCAGCGCGCACGGCGTTGCCCAGACGGTCGAACGCGACGCCGAAACGCGCGGGCTCGACGTGCTGGACGCCACCTGCCCGCTCGTCACGAAAGTGCACGTGCAGGGCCGCCAGTACGTCGCGGCGGGCCGCCGGCTGATCCTGATCGGCCATGCGGGCCATCCGGAAGTCGAGGGCACGATCGGCCAGATTCCGGCCGAGGTGATCCTCGTGCAGAGCGAGGCAGAAGTCGCTACGCTGACGCTGCCGATCGATACGCCGGTCGCGTACGTCACGCAGACGACGCTGTCGGTCGACGACACGCGCGGCATCATCGAAGCGCTGCAGCGACGGTTCACCGACATCGTCGGCCCGGACACGCGCGACATCTGCTACGCAACGCAGAACCGCCAGGCCGCCGTGCGCGAGTTGAGCAGCCAGGTCGACGTGCTGCTGGTCGTCGGTGCGACGAACAGCTCGAACTCGAACCGCCTGCGCGAGATCGGCACCGAAAGCGGTGTGCCGAGCTATCTCGTCGCCGACGGCTCGGAAGTGAA
>Ga0055532_1000857_pt1 | contig 10293 bp, 6 predicted proteins | sample AraplaCol_mLB_r2_FD_54990 | JGI IMG/M metagenome (GOLD analysis project Ga0055532, IMG submission 54990) | Arabidopsis root microbial communities from North Carolina, USA - plate scrape CL_Col_mLB_r2 | ecosystem: Host-associated > Plants > Roots > Endosphere | place: USA: North Carolina...
TGGCCCTGCTGCGCGAGGTTGTAGAGCATCCGCGCGGTGCTGAACAGGCCGCTGTTGCACGACGACAGCGCCGCGGTCAGCACGACGAAGTTGATGATGCCCGCGGCAGCCGGGATGCCGAGCCGCGAGAACGTCATCACGAACGGGCTGCCCTGCGTGCCGATCTGGTCCCACGGATAGAGCGACATGATCACGAACAGCGCGCCGATGTAGAAAATCAGCACGCGCCAGAACACCGAGTTCACGGCCTTCGTCAGCGACTTCTCCGGGTTGCGCGCCTCGCCTGCCGTGAGACCGAGCATCTCGACGCCCAGATACGCGAACATCACGATCGGCAGCGCGGCGATCACGCCGTTGATGCCGTTCGGCATGAAACCGCCGTGCGCCCACAGGTTCGACAGGCCGATCGCGACACCGCCGTTGCCGATGCCGAACGCGATCATCAATCCGCCGCCGATGATCATCAGCACGATCGTGACGATCTTGATCAGCGCGAACCAGAACTCGAATTCACCGTACAGCTTGACCGCGATGAAGTTCACCGAGCCCATCGCCATGAGCGCCGCGAGCGCCCAGATCCAGTTCGGCACGGAGGGGAACCACATGTGCATGTAGACGCCGACCGCGGTGATTTCCGCCATGCAGGTGACGATCCACACGAACCAGTAGGTCCAGCCGGTCAGGTAGCCGGCCAGCGGCCCGAGGTAGTCGCGCGCGTAGCGGCTGAACGCGCCGGCGACGGGATTGGCGATCGCCATCTCGCCGAGTGCGCGCATGATTAGGAAAATCGCGATGCCGCCCAGCAGGTAGGTCAGCAGGATGGCCGGGCCGGCGACGCGGATCGCGGTGGCCGAGCCGAGGAACAGGCCGACGCCGATCGTCGCGCCGAGCGCCATCAGGTTGATGTGCCGCTCTTCCAGCCCACGGTGCAACTGGTCTTCTGGTTGTTTCAAGTCCGTCTCCTGGCAGCCGTGAACGGGCCGCCGTCATTGTCGATATCAATGCGCGACCGTTCATGCCGAACCCGGCATGCCGAAAACGAAATAATCTCCGCTGTCATTTTCCGAATAAGAAACGACACGGATACTGCGTCAATCCGATGGGAATCGCCGCGGATTATCCGTATCGTCCGGAACAATCCGGAAAACGGATCGGGCCTTTCACGGAATACGCCCGTGCGGCCCGTGTGACGCGGCTGAGCGCGTAACGGACAGCACCGGGATCAATCGCTTTCGGCGCGAACGAATACGCGTCGAATGTGCGCGATCATGCGCACGCAATATGCAGGCGGGATTATATGGAGGATCAGTGGTTTCACGCCAGTCGATTTTCGTGGAAATCGTGGCGGGTTCCGACTCGCGTGATCGCGACGGCCCATGTCCGTCTGGATCAGTTCGTGGCAAACGCAGGCTCTTAAGGAACCGTTGCGGACTTCACTCATTTGACGTTGCCAGACCACCGCACACCGCGTCCTTCCGCAGGAGATACTGATCTAGTCCGGGAAAGCCAATCCGCTGCCGAACGGAGAATCCGTGTCGCAAATAGAGCGGAAGATTTCGTACCTCGCCAGTCTCAAGGAATACATTCTTGTCTGGTTCGATATCTTGGAGATATGCCAGCGTAGTCCGTAGGAGCGATGCGCCAATTCCGTGACCCTGCATCAGTGGAGAAACGGCGATGAATTCAATCCGACTGCAGTCGTGACATGAGAGTTTTGACTCTACGACCCTCCGGAGCAAGTCAATTCTGTGCAAGGATCGCTTGCCACAACCAGATGCGATCTGATGCCCTAGTTCTGCAAGGCTGGATGTATTTTCCGTAGTTGAACCCGGCGTAAAATAGCTGACGGCAACCAGTGCATCCCGCACCCATACACCGAGAACGGGAAGCGAAGCGTCGTGATGATATTGCAAGTAGCTTCTGAGGTAATTCGTCCGGCGGGCATCGAATCCCGGGGTTTGAGCAGACAGACACCATGCAAGCGTTGGATCACGCAAGAACGCTGCGTCAATCAACGCGATTGATGACTCAAGAAACTGACGGGATAGCGGCACTATTTTCGATTCGGTGGGATACATGATCGAGTCGGTGAACGTTTCTTGCATCGGGAATACAACGACACGCGAGTTGACATTAGCACGGAGTTGAACGTCACAACATCGACCGTCAACCGCGTTCGATCTACCTCACACGTCCACCGACATGACGTGCTGCGACGGAATGAGTAACGGCGGCGCCGGACACTTGCAAACGCACAGATCATCACTCAGCGCTACGCGGCGACCATCTGGCCCGGTCATCGGAATTCGCGGGCCGATGCATTTGATCTTGCCGATCGTCTTGCATACCGGGCAGAACACATCGTCATCCTCATGCGCGACGTGCCTGCCGTCGAGCGCGAACGGCGTAGCCTTAGCTTGTACCGTTCCGGCCACCGTCGTATGATCGCCGTCGAAAATCATGTATCTCGTCATGATCGTTAGCCGTGTTGTATTGCTCGTCAGGTATCGTACCCAACTGGCTCTGTTCGATGACAGGCGGTGCTCATGCCTTTCTCGAACTGGCACCGACTTCCTGCTTACCGCGAGTACGAGCCAATAACCAACCTCCGGACCGAAACTCTACTCACGTCAATACATCTTCAAAGCCTCTTCGAGTCTTTGACGGTATTTCGCAGGCACTCCATCATTACCAGCCAATAGCTCTTCAAGTATCAAGCGTGCGTCAATTTTCTCGGTATTTACGTGCCCTTCCACCCACCCATCAAACTTTCCATGAGCAGTAAATTTCCGAAAATAGCCAGCTTTAATCCCGAAAGCAACATTTGCAAGGAGCATTGGAATCCCCCAAGCTAACGTCAGCAAAGACGTTTGAGGCGTAATCGCATGCTTGAAAATGTTCCCCCGGTCAACACACGAGTCTAGGTTTCCAAGCGCCTCGATGAGCCAGTGTCGCTGCGGCCTTACACTCGCAACCATAATGCGATCAACAAGAAAATCCTGAAATCGCAAGTCTCTTTTTATAATTTCCGGGAAAATTCTCTCGCTTGCCCGATGAATTGCTCGAACGCTGGACAAGTTCTGTCCCGCAGCCTCGATAAAGCCATTGTCCTGAAGCGCGACACACACCGTATTCAAGACAAACGAATCGCAAACACCTGAAATATTTTTCCTGACGATCGCTTCAATCTCACCAGTCATTCTTCCCCCGACGTCGAATATGCAACGCTACCCGTTCTGTTTCTCACTCGGCGACCAGTGCCAGTTTGTCGTACCCCAAGAACTGCCTTCGATCACCGGCATGGTTTCGCCCGCTTCGAAATAGCGACGGCTTCCGGCCTTAGCTGGTGTATGCCACCAACCCGCTTCCGGACATGCACTGCCGCCCCGCACACTTTGGCGGGCCGGTTCGCGATTTGCGGGCGGCGGAACTATCGTCGGCGGCTCAGGAATCGGCGGGGCATCGGGCAAATCGAAGCGTGCTACCCACTTGCGTGCGTTCTTCACATCCGCGCTCGGAAGGTCGGGAATGTAGGTATGCAGTGCGTCGGGTTTCGGATCGCGCAGGATGCGCAGGACACTGTTCACGAACACGTACGGCTCGGGCAAACCCTCTTCAGGAGCGCCAAGGCGCGGGAAGTCGCCCGCACGGATCATCACGCATGCATTGGCGCGCTCGATGTGAATATCGGGACGATCAAGCTTTTCTCGGATTACCGCCTCGCCACCCAAACGCTCGATGAACAGTTCGCCTAGGATCGTGAACCAGTTCACACCCTTGATGAAGCCCCACCGCCCGACCTTCGCACCGGGATGCAGATGATCATAGGAGGCGGTTAGATCGTCTTTGGATTCACCTTCGTAGGACACCGGGTCGTACTCTTGTTTCTGCAGGTGCGCGGTACTGTCAATGTCTAACCCGCTGAAACGTTCCGCAAGTGCCCATTCTTGCGGCATATATCGGTGATAGCTATACGCAAGAACAGGCGCAAGCCCACCATAGCCACCACGCACTACGAGCTTGTTACACACATAACGCAGAAATTCCTCGTACTTCGCGACTCCTTCAGCGGTAGTGACCAAGTTCATCGGCACATTGAATTTCAAATGCGATAAACCCGTCTCCCGCCCCTTAGGCACCCTCAATCGTCCGGTGGGCGAAACATAGTCCTCTTGAAGTGCCGTCCCGGTTAACACACCGATATTGTATTCCGCCGCTGTATCTTGGTCGGTTGCACTGGAACGCAACACACTGACTTGCATATATGACGGTGTATCGGAAATTGCACGGCGAATCTTCTCAACACCCTTGGCATTTCGCGTCGTGAATTTTCCAAGGTCAGCATCCTTGCCCCCCTTCAGATGCTCGCCGAACATTTCATCAAAGCGGTCAAAGCAGTCAAGGATCGCCTGTCGCACCTCAGGTTGCGAGCCACGCTCAAAGAAAACCGTACCGATGACACCCGGCAACACTCCCATCGAGTTGTCGGCAAGACGTACGCTCAAATCTTCCTGATAGCGGGAAAGCGCCTGCAACGGCGTCAAGACAGGTTTCGAATCACTCAAAGTCATAATCGGATCGTCTATTGATCAGTCGGGTATAAATTCAGTCAACTCGCAGCAAGCGCTGCTACTGCACTCCCACCGCCAAGCACTACGCCAAGCGCCGCAGCTAGCCCCGCAGCCGCTTCCGCACCAGCCGCGATAATCGCACACAGAGCAGCGAAAATCGCGATCAACTCAGGCAGCAACAGGATCACGATCGCGACGCCGACGACGATGGCGACCGCTATCGCGGCTCCTTTCAGCAGAGTCACGCCGACCTGAGCCCAATCGATATGAGTGAGCACGTCCCACGTCATATCGGTCATTTGCACAATTGCCTCCCATCCGGCCTTGAGTTGCGCAGCCGTGTAGCGGAATATTTCGTGCCCTTTCTCGTCAACCCATACCCAAGCGCTATGCGCCTTGTCAGCGACCCACTGACCCGCCGTAAACATCCATGCCGCATGCTGATGCAGGAACGCACTGGTTTCAGCAGACACGTATGAATATCCACGATGAACGGCATCCCAAACAGGGGCAACCGCATGTTCGACCTCTTCGCCGAACTCGTGCGCCTTTTGCCACCAGTCCTCATACCAGACATGGTGCGGGACAGCGGGGACGCTACGAATGGGCACTGTCTGCCGGTCCTTCTCATCGTTGGTTTTCGGCGCGGGAATAGGTGCAGGCTTAGGGATTTTCTGCAAGTCCCCATTGCAATCAGTCACATCGATCACGGTCATGCGATTTTTGAAGTCGCCGGAAATCGCCCGGTAAGCTTCCTCTTGCCCCGGTCCCCAGTTGTCACCCGGGAATTTGACTTCGACCAATCGCAACATATTGTTGGCATGATGCCCGCCTTCGCGATCGACAGTTCCACGCCCGGGCCAGAGAATCGCCTCGCTTTCCACAATGATCACATCGGGTCGCCGAAGAGCACCTACCTTCGCTCCGGGCGGAAACGGGTTCCGGCTTCGACGACGCTCTGTCCCGTGGGGTTTTTCATTACTCAAGAAGGGAATCGGAGCGGCAACGCCGCCTGTCGCGAAGAACGGCATCATGTCGAAGCTCACTTCAGCCTTGTACTTGAATAGCCACTTCCACTCGAACTCTTCCTCGACCATCATTGGCACACTCATCGCTGACTGCATGAGCAGCCGGTAGACGATCGAGCCATCGCGCAACCTGACGGAAACGTATTTCGCCGTTTTCAGCGCTTTCTCGACCTTTTCCCGCAAATATCCCTTGGTTCCCGGCGGTAAATATGCGTACTCAGGTACGCGCTCTTTGATCGTCTCGCACGCGCCTGCCGGTTGAAGTGATCCGCCCATTGCGTTCTCCTAGTATCGTTGGCGCTCACGTGCGCTCGTCAGGGTCAACCTTCAGGTAATCGGCCCAAATGTCAGGTTCCCCACCACCCGCATACTTCCACGGCTCCACGTCCTGCTTTTCCTGCTTGAACGCCTTGAGGCTCACGCTCTGTGCATTCGGCGTAAAGACCGGTACTGTCTCGCCAAGATCGTTTGTATGGCCGAGCACGGTCCGCCCTGATGGCAGCTTCAGTTCGTACGCGTGTCGAATCATCGGCGTGTCATCTGCTTCGTTCTTCAAGACGTATTGCGCCTGATACGACGGTTTGAACTGCGGTATCGTGTACGACTCGCTAACCGGCCCCGCGAAACTGAACGACGCGCCCTTGAAGTCAACGTTACCCGGTGCATGTATTGAGACGTTGCCGCCCTTGACGCGGATCGTTGCACCGCCGCAGTACAAGACAATCTCTTGATCCGCTGCGATTTCCATCCGTCCGGCCACCGACAGCAATTTCACAAGCTGCTGCGCGATCATTTCCAGATCACCAGCCTGCGCGTGTATCTCGACCTTGCCGTTACCCGCAACGGCCTTGATGCCCTGATTACGTGCGAACAGGCTCAGATGATTTACCGTAGCCGCATGCATCGATCCGCCCGCCGCGAAATATGAATCCTGGCCGCTGATCCAGTTCGCCTGTTGGTCGGCGCTCGCGTGTAGCGACTGATGTGTGGACAGGCCGATACCGGCCGGACTGCCGAGCAGCAACAGCGGCTCAGCGAAGGAGTTGGCGTTACCCGTGCCACCGCCTGCCGTCCGACCTCCGGATGATTCGCCGGATGCCGCTTGCTTCGTTGCGTCGGTGAACGTCGTCAGCGCATCGACACCGAGTTTCAGGCTCTCGGCCTGATGCTGTTCACTTGCGTCCGAAATACTGCCGAGCAGGTCTTTTGAGCGTGTAAGCTGTTCACGCGCTTCGTCGACATCGAGTTGATCACTGTCACGCGACACGGGATGGGCGCTGATCGATACGCCCCGGCTGCCGCGCACAGATGCGTAATGGTCGGCGTGCAACAGCAATCCCGAACCGAGATATCGCCCGCGCGTGTTTCCGCTCTGCTGAATCAAGTATCCCTGCGTGATCGATGCGTAGCTGCTGCCCGTGTAGCTGACGAGCCGTGTACCGCTTTGGTTCGTGGCGTCGTCGTGGACGAACGAATTGAACGCGCCCGTACCGCCGAACCCCTGCGACTGGAATCCCGACAGCAGGACATTCGAATGCCATGGCGAAGGCGTCGTGCCGCCGTTGACGCGCCCCAAAATGAACGGCTTGTCGCAATCGTTTGCCCAGTAGGCGATTAAAACCCATTCACCGGCCCGTGGCACGTGCACCGAGCCGTAGCCGTTGCCCGTATCGGCCTGCATGGTCGATAGCAGCGGCGACGATGCGAAGGTGCCGTCCGGGTTCTTGCGGTCCCATGCGAAATGCACACGTACCTGGTTCCGCTCGTTCGTCCACGCTTCCGATCCTTGCTGCGTCACGACGATCGCATGCTCGATGGTCATGTTCGGCTTGGAATGCGCGAGCGGGCTGCGATATTCGACACTCGCCTCTTGTGCCTCAACCTCGATGACGAAAAACCCGGCCGTCCCGTCCTGCGGGTGCTCTGGTGTCTTGAAGCGCGTCCCATGTGCTGCCTGCTGCTCGGCCAGCGTTGCGCGCAGACTGCGCGGATATTCCGTCGCCTGTTGACCAATCGACACGTTGTTTTCGATGAACCAACGCGCCTCAATGACGAGGAATTCCCGCTTCTTGGGATCGCTATCGGGGTGACGCGGATGATTGTCCAACGTGAATCGCGATCCGGCATCGAGCCATCGCAGACCGCCGACTCCGAAATAGCGACGCGCACGCGAATCCCACTCTTCAACACGACGACGGGCACGGCCTTCGCCGCTGTCTGAATCCGGATAGCCGTACGCCGTCGGCTGATAAATCGTCATCGGTGCAGCAGGGATGCTGCGCGATTCCGACTGCCGCCCGCCGTCCATTACATATGTCGTGGATTGCAGGGCACTTTCCGTCTGGAAATGGGATGTCGGGCGCTTATAGTCGAACGCACGCGACATATAACTCAGGCTCTGCATGGTCTGCATGATCGCCCACTGAGTGAACCCGTCCGCCTCGTGATCACTGTTCCCGCGATAATATTCGGCCGGTTTTGCTTCCGGCATCGACGATGCGCGGTCCACGATAACAAGCGTTGTTTTCGGCGGCTCGCCTTCCTTCGTCGGTTCGTGGACCCAACGAAGATACATGCCCTCATCTTCGAGAAGGCGGTACACGAAATGAAGATCGGATTCGCTCTGACGGCACCATGAGCGCACCGCAGGTTCGCGCGTCAGGTCGAACCGGAACCGCCCCTGCAGCTGCGGATAGCGGTTGAATATGTCGGAAATGATTTCACGCGCGTCTTTTTCGAGCCAGCCTTCATCGTTGTGGGTCTTGCTCAGGAAAATCAGCGCGGATGAAAATTCAAGCTGGTACGTTGAAACGCTACCGTCCCCGCCCAAATATCCAACTTGATGCACGAAACCGTGCACGGGTCGATAAACCGAATCTGCGTATAGCGCCGTACGCTGTTGAATCCACAGGGTGACGGGCTGATGCATCAGCGACAGCAGCGCCGTATCGTCGCGCAGTGACGCAACGTCGATTGTCCAATGGTTGTCACCGCCAATCCCGGACGATCCACGCGCCCGCAACGGGGTCAATGCGTTCTTGCCGAGTGGTGTATCCAGCATCAACAGCCGGTCGTGCTGCAACAAACCGCGATGGACGGCCTCGTACAGGTCGCGATTCTTCAGATCCCCGGGCGCGGGTCGTCTAAGCGCCATTTTTTGTCGTCCTTCTCTCAGGTTCGCTACCGTCAGTGGAACAACGCAAAGACAGTCAGCCGGCAGCGACGTCAGGTCGCTCGGGCACGATTGTAGTTAAAGACTGAGGAATATTTGCCGACTCGACACGCACTTACGCAGGGCCGCCGGAAGCGGCGCGCGCATGCATGCGTCACTCGACCTTGTCGGGAGGCATCGCAAATTGTTACCAAGCGTGCCAAAGGAGGTAGGGACTCCGTCCCTAAGGGGCGGCAAAACAATGGAGCCGGATCGATTGCCAGCGCTATCGCGATTCGTTCGACATGGTCGACCGATAGGTTTTTTTTAACCTGATGGATAGAGGTCCGATCCAGCCCGGCGGCGAAACCAAACTCTTCTTGAGATAGCGTCCTTGCAACCCGCTGAACGCGAATGTCGTATGCCAATACATCTCGCAACCAGACGAGTTTGGCTTTCGGATTGGGACCTCTGAGCGCCGCAGGTCAGCTTACCGCCCACCCGAAATTGGGCACGCTTTCTTCGTCACGAACAGCCCCTCTGGGCGTCACTTCGACAGCGTCGCGCGCACCGTATATTCGCCTTCGAGCGCACCGTGTTCCGGTCGCACGAAATAACGCGACGCGTCGAGATCGGCCGGCATCGGCTCGACCGGGTAGCCGTGCTTTTCCCACGCATCGAGGCCGCCCTTCAGCGCCCGGATGTTGTGGATCATCTTCTTGCGCTGCATCTTCGCGATCAGGCGCTTCGCGGTGGCTTCGTTCGGGCACACGCAATAGACGACGATCGGCCGTTTCAGCAATTCGGGGTCGAGCAGGTCCGGCGAATCGAGATCGACCGGCACCGCGCCGGCGATCCGGTACGGTTCGCGCTCGCGAATTGCCTTCGGCCGCGCGTCGAAGATCAGCGGCGGCTCGTCCGACGTCATCATCTCGACGAGCTGCGGCGGCGAGATGCGCACCTGCGCGAGATAACGGCGGAACTGCACGCGACGCACCCAGCGGTACAGCAGGAACGTGATGAAGATCGCGAGGAACGCGTCGAGGATCGTGCCGCCGCTCGCGCGCACCCACAGCACGAACTGGACGATCTGGTCGTGAATGGCCGCCCCGCCGACCAGCCAGAACGCGGCCCACAACGACGCGCCGGCCAGATCCCAGAACAGGAACACGCCGACACCGATCGCGGTCGTGCCGAGCAGCGGCGCCGACACGAGGCCGAGGCCCGGCAGGAACTTGGACAGCACGAGCAGCGGCGCGCCGTATCTTTCGAATACGTTACGCGCGAAACGCAGCGTGGTGTCGAGCGACAGCGAGAAGCGCACGAGGCCGTTCAGCAGGCGCCGGCCGCGCGTGCGGCCCATGAAGAACCACAGCGAATCGGCCAGCATCGTCGCGCCGATCGCCGCCGCGAACATGCTGACCCAGGATGCCTGCCCCATTGCCGCCATCGTGCCGCCGAGAATCAGCATCGGCACGGCCGGCACCGGCACGCCGAGCTGCGTGATCAACACGCTCGCGAACACGGCCCACGGGCCGAGCGA
>Ga0055532_1000876_pt1 | contig 10065 bp, 10 predicted proteins | sample AraplaCol_mLB_r2_FD_54990 | JGI IMG/M metagenome (GOLD analysis project Ga0055532, IMG submission 54990) | Arabidopsis root microbial communities from North Carolina, USA - plate scrape CL_Col_mLB_r2 | ecosystem: Host-associated > Plants > Roots > Endosphere | place: USA: North Carolina...
CGTTCTCGGTCAGCGCTTCGCCGATCGCGTCGAGGCTTTCCTGCACGGCTTCGTCGATGAAGCCGCAGGTGTTCACGACGACGAGGTCGGCGCCGTCGTAGGTGCCGGAGATTTCATAACCTTCGGCACGCAGTTGCGTGATGATCTGTTCGGAATCGACGAGGGCTTTCGGGCACCCGAGGGATACGAACCCTACTTTGGGGGATTGGGACATCTGGAATGTGGGGGCGTGGCAGCAAAAGCGTGAGTTTACAGCGATTTAGGGTCCAGCAGCCTAAAACGAGCGGCTGGGGACGGCGCAGGCTTTCAACTCGGATACACCGTGCGGCGGATAGCCAAGTGCGAGACGGCATGTGATGCAGCCCTTTCACTTCGGAACAGCGGGGCATGCGCTTGCCGTCAGCACCACGTCCGGAAAGGGGGGCTCGTCGTGCGTCGGCCGGCAGATCGGCATTGGTCAGATGCTGGACGGCTCTGTACTGATCGTTCAGGACCTGGACCGCTCGAGTCGAGCCGACCCCAATTCCGGCGCTGGCGCAGCCCGCGCAGATCGCCGATACCGGGATTACGGTCATCACGTGATCAACCAACCATGCGGGCGGTAGCCAAAGCGGTTTTCCGACGGTCTGAGTAAGCAATGCCCGGTCGACTGCACCCCTGACACCAATCCAGGCGCACGCCATGAAGCCCTCAACCTCGCCGCCACTGGGCTATTGGCAACCACATCGCTGCCGGTGATGGCGGCCTTACGTCTTCACCGCCCCGGTTCACCCGGTTCGCGGCGTACCCGTCGCGCCTACACGCCCTCTTTGAACCCGATCACGACTCGCCGCGTACGCGAGGATTTCTTTTCCATCTTCTGTACACAAACAGCGCCGACTTCGGCGGTATTCGCGACATGCGTTCCTCCGCACGGCTGCAGATCGATACCATCGATAGTCACGACGCGTACCGTGCCGTGTCCTGCCGGGGGCATCACGCTCACCGTGCGGACCCACTCAGGATTGGCTCGCAACTCTGCGTCGGTCACGACATCGCTACGCACGGACTTAGCGGCGGAGACCAGCTCATCCAACGCCCGATCGATGTCCGTCCGGGACAACGGATCGCTGGTCACGAAGTCCAGACGCGCATAGTCCGACGTAATGCTGCACCCATCGACCGCATAGGGCAGCACGCCACACATCAAATGAGCCGCGGTGTGGAAACGCATGAGTCGATATCGGCGCTCCCAATCGATATCGAGTGTCACCATATCGCCCGGGGCCAAGCGAGCAAGTACCGCCTCTTGCCCCGACACTGGAATATGGACGACATCGTCGGGATGAGCGTTCGCTTGTGCTGGCTTGCGTGCGTCAGCGATCGTCAATCGCATGCCGTCAGCCAACGTCATGGTGCCAGTATCACCGAGTTGGCCGCCACCATGCGGATAAAATACGGTGCGATCCAGTATCACCCCTGCCTCGCCGATCTGGACGATTCGTGCTTCGCAACTGCGGAGATAGGCATTGGTTCGAAACAGTGCTTCTGTAGGCATAAAGAGCTTCTCGCAACTTACGTCCGGTAATTTTTCCGGTCATCGTAGAAGGTGAACTTAGATAATCGCTGCTCTCGATTTACTATCGAGCGCTCGCCCGCGTGTCACTTGCAACACCGACCGCACCGTAACGACCGACCCCGCCGACACGTCGTCCTTGATGACGCAATGTGGACCGATCAACACATCGTCTCCGACAGTGACGTTGCCGAAGATCCTGGCGAAGGCGCCCACCTCAACACGATTGCCCAACGTGGGATGACGCTTTCCTGCCGGGTTGGCGGATATTCCCGTGGCACCGAGCACCACCCCTCCGAGGATGTAGCAATCGTCTCCGATCTGCGTCGTTTCGCCGATCACCGTGCCATATCCATGATCGAGCACAAGCCGATGCCCGATCATGCTTCGCGGATGAATCTCCGCGCCTGACAGCATGCGTCCTCGTGCAGACACCAACAGCACGGCGGCGTCCAACTCGGCAGGCATACCGCGCTGGCCGTCCAACATGCCCGAAATTGCACGAGCAAGGCGATAGTGCAAGACAGCCTTGTACGACAAGTACCCATAGGCGATCGCCTTCGCTTCGCCACGCGCCGCAGGATCTTTCTGCGCGAACGCCATGAGGTCTTCCGTTGCAGCCCAAACGGCCGCTTCGAACGGCTGAGACTGCTCCAACCAATCGACAGTCGATGGCGAGCAGCATTCCATGAGCGCTGCGCGCATGTGGTTCCGTACTATGTCTTTCATCGTTTAATAACCACATGGATGTGGTTTCCAGTGTCCTTTACGTCGCGAACGCAAATCGACACGATCTCGCAATCTGAAACTACTGGAAATAGGACAGGTAAGAATCCACATCGTCGTAAATCATCGTCAACACATCGGCCCGAGGCTTGAGCATCGTCGCCAACTTCGATACGGCCACGAGGTTCGCTGCTGACGATATGCCAAGACTGATGGCGTCACGCCGCATGACCTGCGAGACCATCGCGAGACACTCGTCCCTGGATACGCGGATCATGCCATCGAGTACCGAGAGATTCAGCACATCCGGCACGATTCCAATCGAGAGCCCTTGGATATCATGAGGCGCATGCTTGCCGCGCAAAAGGTCGCATTGTTCTGGTTCCACGCCGAAAACCTGGAAGCCGGGACGCCACTGCTTCAGTACCTCGCCTATCCCGGTGATATGGCCGCCGGTACCGATACCACCGACGAATGCATCCAGTGAATAGTCGGCGAATTCGTCGATGATTTCTCTGGCGGTGGCTTGCCGATGCGCGTCCGGGTTGGCCGGATTTCGTTGTTGATTAAGCATCACGTAATCCGGATGCTCCAGCTGCATCTCCATCGCTTTCTCGCCGTGCGAATTGTTGCCTCGGCGGCTATCCGATAGAACGACTGTCGCGCCGTACATTTCCAGCAGGCGGCGCTTCTCCGGACTGTAGTTGTCGGGAATGACCAGTATGACCTTGTATCCGAGCACGTTGCCGATCATGGCCAAGCCGATCCCCGTATTGCCACCGCTCGGCTCCAGAATGGTTTGACCACGCCCGCGAACCAGCCGCCCCTTGTGCTCGGCGTCAAGCACCATACCGAGCGCGATCCGCGCCTTGTGGCTTCGCCCCGGGTTAAATGACTCAAGTTTGGCGTACACGGAGAGCCCCGTGTCAGCGGACACGCTGGCAAGTCGCACGATCGGCGTCTTACCGATCAGGTCAAGGATCGAATCGAAGATCATCGGTACCCAAGGCCTCCTTCAATACATCGGCATATCGCGCTCGACGTCCTTCGCCCAGCGTCTAATTCCGCCGTCAAGCACCTGAACCTTCGCGAATCCTGATGCCAGCATCGAGGACGCCGCGCGTTCCGCACGCGTACCCGCATAGCACACCACGACATACCGCTCCGAGCGCTGCAGTCCCCCGAGGTGTTCGTCCAACTCGGACAGCGGAATATGCAACGCTCCCGGCAGACGACATACCTCCAACTCGTTGGCGTCGCGCACATCGATGAGCCGTACACCTGAGGCTCCCGCATGCATCAGTACATCAAGCTCGGCGGGTGCGATGTAGCAATGCGGCTCCATTCGTGTCGCAGCCACTCCGCTGGTTTGGCACACAGCGGCATCGTCATCAATATCGACTCGCGCCCCACTGGAACACGTAGGACAATCATCTCGCCGCTCGAACGCCACTTCCGAGAATGCCATGCCGAGCGCATCGAAGCGTAGAAGCCTTCCAGAGAGCGGTTTACCCAAGCCCATGATCAGCTTGATCGCCTCCGTTGCCTGCAGGAGTCCTATAACGCCAGGCAGAACACCGATCACGCCACCTGCATTGCAGCTCGGGGCCAATTCCGGAGGAGGACTCTTCGGGAAAAGACAGCGATAGCAAGGCCCACCTGCCAAATTGAACACGCTTACCTGTCCGTCGAAGCGATACAGCGCGCCGTAGATTAACGGCTTCGCCTGGCGTGCACATGCTTCGTTGACAACGTAGCGGGATGTAAAGTTGTCCGTGCCGTCGATAACAACGTCATACTGCTCGATCAGGTCATAGGCGTTGCTCTTGTCGACCGCGTAAGCATGCGTCCTGATGTCGATGTGCGGATTCAGATCAAGCAGCCGCCTCTTGGCGGAATCGACCTTGTGGACACCAATCGTTTGATGCCCGTGAACGATCTGCCGCTGAAGATTGCTTACTTCCACGATATCGAAATCAACCAGACCGATCGTACCGATCCCTGCGGCTGCCAGGTACAGTGAAATAGGTGAACCGAGGCCGCCGGTGCCGATAATCAACACCCGCGCCTTCTTCAGCCGCGCCTGGCCTTCACGGCCGACACCCGGCAAGGTGATGTGACGAACGTAGCGCTGCACTTCTGCATTGGTCAGCTTATTGACATCGACGCCACCCGATGTCGCCAGCATGATCTCGATCTCGTCCCGACTTTCCAGTGGCGCGTCGAGATCGACCAGGCTTCCTGCGGCTGTCACCAGAAAATGCTCCTTGAAATGCCCATTGGCATAGAACAGGTGCGACCGAAGCACCGGGTGTCGTTCGCAAATATCGAACATCACCTCGCGCGGTGTGTGGCCTCGCCCCGTCAGGCGCGTGGTATTCAACTTGGCGACGCGCCCGAGTATTTCGGGGAAAATCACTGCTCGCTCATCCATGACCTGCTGCTCCTTCGTAACTCCAAATCAAACAACAAATTCACGCGCCGTCACAAACTGCCCGTTGCGCCATTCAAATAGCTTGGCGCCCTTTGCCTTTCCCGCTTTCACATCCACCACCAGGTACTGCACCGGATAGATCGGTTGCCCGTCGTACAGCGCTTTATCGATGTCCTCACGGCTGAAGTACGCACCGACGTCCGGATGAGAGTGATAGATGACAGCCACCGGATTGTCGGTGCGAAAGCTGTTGTTCAACAGAACGGTATCGGCTACGGAGAAGGTGTATCCGTAGTTGGCGATGCGCTGATACACCTCCGGACTACGTGCATGCAGTTCATCCTGGATGTTCACCCCCTCATGCACTTGTCCATCGAAATGCACAAAACCACAGCACTCCTTCGGATAGGTTTGCTCGGCGTGCTGATAGACCATTGCCAGGTTCCGTTCGTTGAGTGGATACACGTTGACTTACCTCCTTCGCGCCCACAACGTTTCGATAGGCAATTTCGTAATCGCAAAGCCCGCCAGAAGCAGCGCCGAATAGACGAGCAATTCGCGTGATACCGGCACGTTCTCGTACCACGCACCAATCAGCACGGCGAACACCGGAAAGATGATGAACACGAACGAAAGGATCACCGGACTAAGGCGTTTGAGCAGAAAGAAATACACGATGAATCCACCGACCGATGCAGCAAGGCCGAGGTAAAGCAGTGCGCCCCAGGAGCGCGACGTGATCTGGGCCAAGTCGGGGTGCTCCACGACCAAGCCGGCAAGAAAGAGACCCGCCCCAGCGATCCCAATAGGCAACGTATTGAATGTAATGACACTGAGCACACTTCCGCGCTGCTTGGTGATCACGTAACAAAGCGCATGCATGATGGCCGCGACGAGGATGGCGACAACACCGAACAACTCACCGTAGCCGAGATGCAGCCCTTGAGAATGGATGATCATCGCCAGACTGCCGAAACCAACAGCGATGCCCACGACCTGCGAAATGAATACCCGCTCCCGCAGGAACGCGGCCGAGAAAATCAGGATGAACACAGGCATGCTGCTGAACAACAGTGCCGTCAGTCCTGACGACACGTAGAGCTCCCCATAGTTGAGCAGGTAATACGGCGCTCCGAAATAACACAGCGTGACGAAAACGAAGAAGCCGGACTGATGACGGGGAAAGCGGATCGGCTCTCGCCGAACGAGCGCGAACAACACGAACAACGGAAACGCCAGCAGGAAGCGAAGCCCCGCGGCAGTCAGCGGCGGCACGCTCTCCACCGCGATTTTGATACCCAGCCAGGTCGTGCCCCAACTCAGACAGACGATCAGAAAAAGCACTGCCGTCACCAACCCGGCCAGCCTGTCCCGCACCGAGGGCTGTTCATTAATCGAGATTGACATCGCATCAATACACCAGAATGAATTCATTATGAGATAATTGCCTTGCGATTTTCATACAAAGCACTGAAATCACAGGTTAAATTGGGGCAAATATGACTGTCAAAACAAATATTGACACCATGTCAATCATTGGAAATGCACTCGCAAATGGGCAGGGCCCCAAGTACCTGCGTCTTGCACTTGCGCTGCAGAGCGCCATTCAGTCCGGTGCGATCGCACAAGGCACCAAGTTGCCACCTCACCGTGTCTTCGCAGACGCCTTAGCGGTCACGCCTGGCACCGTCAGCCGGGCCTACTCTGAGTTGGAGCGGCTTGGGCTAGTGGTGGCCCGAGTGGGCGACGGCACCTACGTGCACTCGCGCGAACAGGAGCGGGGGCGCGACGCCGGCTTCCGCAACTTCGTCGACGCGCCCGCCCTGTGCCACGACATGAGCCGCAACATGCATATTCCCGGACAGGAGGCAGCGCTGTTGGCTCGCGATCTCGCGCAACTGTCGCAGTCACCTCGTGCACTCCAGGAACTGATGCTCTACACGCCGGATGCGGGCTTGCCGCATCATCGACAGGCCGGCGCACGTTGGCTTGCACACGGGGAATTTGCGCCGTCCGCCGATCAAGTGCTTTGCGTCAACGGTAGCCAGCATGGCTTGCTCTGCGCGCTGATGGCCTTGGTACGTCCGGGCGACACGCTCGTCACTGAGCAACTCACTTACCCGGGCCTCGCCGGCCTAGCGCGATTCCTGGGTATCAAGCTGATCGATATCGCGATGGACGACGAGGGATTGGTGCCCGAATCGCTCGAAGACGCCTGCCGGGCCAACCGGGTGACCGCCATGTATTGCACGCCAACGATCCAGAACCCGACGACAGCGGTCATGTCCCCAGCACGCCGCCACGCCATTGCATCAATCTGTCGCGAACACAACCTCATGGTGATCGAGGACGAGACGCACGGGGTCTTGATGGAGGACCGCCCGTTGCCGTTGAGCTACTTCGCGCCTGAGCGCAGTATCCTTATCAGCAGCCTGAGCAAAGCCGTAGCGGCAGGTCTGCGCGCCGGCTTCCTTCACGTGCCGGCTCCCTTGGTGAGTCGCCAGGCCGCAGCCATTCGCGCCAGTTCGTGGATGGCGGCGCCGCTGGGCCTGGAGATCGCCAGTCGTTGGATCGAAGACGGCACGGCCCGCGCGTTACTGCGTCAACAGATCGCCGAAATCGAACGCCGCAAGGCGTTGGTCAGCGATCTCCTCGAAGGCTTGAATTATCGGACGCACGATCACAGCCCGCACTTCTGGATCGAAGTACCCGCCCCTTGGCGGTCGGCGGAAGTCGAGCACCACTTGCGACAACGCCATCACCTCATCAGCATCGCCGAGGCTTTCAGTGTCGGCCGCGGTGCCGTACCGCACTTCGTGCGCGCGAGCGTTAGCAACGCGTCTGGTGGCGAAGCGAAGCTGCTGGAGGGATTCGAATGCCTCGGGGAAGTTTTGCGCGGGGGCGTGCAACCTTCGCAAACCCCGTTGTAGGTCACGCCTGCGGAGCGCCCACGCACCCCACACCACCTCGTGAAACTATATTCACCCGCCTCGGAAACCTGCAGCCAGCGACTCGACACCAGGCTCGTGTCGCCTAGCTCGGCCAACATCAGGTTTAGCTTTCCTGAATTTTTGTCACGCACAGTGAACAAATACACTTTCTGCAAACTTCCGCCGAGTCCTGGCGGGTTTATCAGGAATAGAAAAGATCACCATAGTGACCTTTTTTGAGAAAGACAAACCAAGCGTGACCCAGACTGCACCCGCCGCAAGGAAAGCCGTCAAGCCCCCTCGCCTTTACAACGTCGGGATCGGTTTTTTTATTGCCTCAAGCGCACCCGAGGGATACAAACCCGACTTTGGGGATTGGAACATCTGGCGTGTGGGGGCGTGGTAGCAAAAGCGTGGGACTACAGCAATTTTTCGGTCAGCGAACCCAAACCGGCGGTTCCGACGCTACGAACCTCGACGTCAATGTGCGCGCTCTCGCGGGCGCCCCGAGTCAACAGGCGAACCAGATCCGTCCCTTCCGGGAGACGCGACGATATGACGGGCACGATCGTGCAAACGCCACCGCGCCGGAATCGCCCCGAAACGGCCCCGTCACTATGCGAAAATCGCAGCGTCCGCTCTCTTCAATTACCCAACGGGGTTCGCATGACCACCCACATCACGATCGAATTCACCGAGCACGCAGCAGAAGCCATCGGCGAACAAACCAGCACCAGCTTTTCCTACGATCAAGGCGCGCACGTGCCGCAGCCCGGCGACTTCGTCGAACTCGAGAATTCGCGGCAGACGTTTCTCGTGATCGGCCGCGTGTTCTCACTCAAGGCCAACTACAGCGCCGTCAAGCTCGTGCTCGACCTTCCTCCGCACGACGACGAGCAAGGATTCCCGGCGCTGTAAAGCAATCCGGGCCGGTACCGTCGGCGTTGCCGCCGGCGATCGCACGCGTCCGGCCCGCGTTGCGTGAAATCACTCGAGCGACGAGATCGTAAAAAAGCCCGCCGGAGCAGGGTTCGATCCAACCCTGCACTCACGGAAACATCGCCGCAGTCAAACACCGCTCGAACCACATCGCATCGTCGCCATCGCCGATCGGCCACATTTCGGCATCGAGTTGCGGCAAACCGGTTGCCGGCGCGGGCGCACGCTTATCGTCACCGGACGCCCCCGCACGCATCCACCCCGATTGCACCCCCCCGTTATCGCACGCATGCCCATGCGCCTGCGCCTCGCAGAACGCAACCGGGCGCACCTTCCCGCCGTCTGCCGCGCCCACCGACCGGTACTGATAAACCGCGCCGGTCGCCCAGTCCTCGCTCTGGCTGCAGACCCGCGCACGATGCTGCACATGGACAGCACCGAAACACGCATAGGAAACGTGCGCGCCACTTGCATCGTCGGGAATGAAATCGCAGTTTGCATCGAAACCGGTGAGCGGGCCGCCCGTGTAATTCGCGAGCCACTTGCGCTCGGCCAGTGCACGAGCGATCAACCCTTTGTCCGATCGATCGGCCAACACGGCGGTGCGCCGATCGATGGCCTTGCGCACTTCGTCGACGGCCAGCAGATGGCCTTCGTAATCGGCGTCGAGACGGTTGTTGCGTGCGTCGATCCAGCGGCGCTGGCCGCGCACCAGCATGTCGCGGATCGCCGTGTCCGGCGCGGCCTTCAGTGCGCCCGAGTACGCCGCGTTCATGCGCGCGTCGGCCGCGCGCAGCATGGAGTTCGCGCAGATGCGCTTCTCGATCGGCTGGACGGCTTTCGCGCAATCCATCGCAAAGCCCGGCAAGGCCAGGCCGACGCCCATCACGAACATCGCAACAAGACCGGTCAGCCTGCCGGTCGATGCCGTTCGAATCCCTCGCATGTTCTCTCTCAGTCGGTTTGTTTTTCTCGGCCGCCCCGCGTCGACGCGGCATCGCACATCTCGCCGTGCGCAGGAACCGCTACCGCGTTCGCCAGAGGCGGCTTCCACGCAGCGCCGTGCAGCGCCGCTTATGGTACGACACGCGAGCGCCCGCGCGGACACGAACGCGCACCGTCAGGCTCGGCGCGTCCCGGCTTTCATTCGTATGGACTGGATCTCGATCGACTGGAGAGCGACGATGCCCGCGCGTACCGGGCACGGGCATTCGGTACCGACGATCCTGGACGACCGTCGGCGATTTCTTCCGGCAGGCGGCAACCGCGCATCGTCGTGCCCGAATGCACGACGGCGATCGACCGCCCTGCTTCGCGGCGCCGACGCCCGACGGCTCGCGCCGCCGCGGCCGGCCTGCCGCGAATCGCTACTTCTTCTCCGGCTCCGGCGCGCCCGGCTGCTTGAACGGGAACGTGCTGAACATCGACTTCGCCTGGTTCTGCATCTGCTCCTGCATCTGCACGAACATGTTCTTCGACTG
>Ga0055532_1000898_pt1 | contig 9792 bp, 10 predicted proteins | sample AraplaCol_mLB_r2_FD_54990 | JGI IMG/M metagenome (GOLD analysis project Ga0055532, IMG submission 54990) | Arabidopsis root microbial communities from North Carolina, USA - plate scrape CL_Col_mLB_r2 | ecosystem: Host-associated > Plants > Roots > Endosphere | place: USA: North Carolina...
ATAAAACCATGTATGGTACGCCCATGTTTGCGGCTAGACAGCAAATGAGTGCCAGCGGACTTTTTGAACCTTTGATTTCCCGAATCAGTGAGGGCATCCTTCATAAGATGCAGCCATCTCTCAACATTTTGCGTCTCCTGGATGCAGGATGCGGGGAAGGTTCACATCTAACGTCGATCCAACAAAAGATCATGGAACAAACGAAAATCGCCCCCCTAGGTGTTGGAATTGATCTTTCCAAGGAAGGGATCAAAATCGCCGCGAGGGGAACTTCCAACACAATCTGGTGCGTGGCCGATCTCGCCAGAAGTCCGGTCATGGATCGTTCCTTTTCCGTGATCCTGAATATATTATCGCCCTCCAATTATGCTGAGTTTCATCGCATATTGGCGGATGACGGTATCGTGATCAAGGTGATTCCAGAGAGCCATTACCTGCAAGAATTAAGAGACGCTCTTCATCAAAATACCGAGCGGGATAGATACTCAAACGACAAGATACGCGAGCTGTTCAAGCATCATTTTTCGTCCATGGAGATTAAGCGTGTTACGTACAGTGTTCTTTTGCATAAGGAGCAACTGCAGCATCTTGTACAGATGACTCCCCTGTCATGGGGCGCATCAGAGGACCTCGTTCAACAATGGATGAACCAGTCACAAGCAACCATCACGATTGATGTTTCCATTTTGTACGGAAGGAAAGCATGAGAAAAAAGGAGCAGCTTGGATTACCAGGCTTGCTCCTCTCTTTTTGCCGCCCCTCTCCACGTCGACCACCCCCCGCCTCTTCCTTCCTCAGAAACGTTAACTCCTTAATAGTTATTCACGGCCAAGTTATAGATAATAAATGTAACTTTTGATACTTCTACTTACTTTGAAGGGAGAATTAACTGAATGTTCAAACTTGCGCGATCAAGAGCTTTTCTTATGTTTTTCCTTTGCTGTTTGCTGCTCCTTGCTGGCTGCGGCTCGAACTCTGCAAGCGGCCCCGCGAGCTCCTCAGGCGCTGCTTCAGGTCCCGTGGAATTAAAATTGGTCAGTTTTTTGGCCCTGGATCACCCCTTCCCCAAAGACATGATTCCGCTGTGGAAGGAAAAGGTGGAAAAAGAATTGAATGGCGCTGTGAAAATACGGGTCGTGGGAGGACCCGAGTCGCTGCCGGTTGGTGATCAATTTGATGCCGTGCGCAACGGTGTCGTCGATATCGGCTTCAACGTCGCCTCCTACTACGGACATCTCATGCCGGAAGCACACTCTTTGAATCTCTCTCCTTTCACGCCTGCAGAGGAGCGGGAGAATGGCTATTTTGACTACATGTCTGATCGTTTCAAGAAAAACAACCTGATCTACCTTGGCCGATGGCTGAGCGAATCTCCCTACTACTTCTGGACCAACAAGAAGATTCAATCGCTGGATGAGTTGAAAGGCAGCAAGTTCCGCTCCAATTCGACCTATCACGAAGTCATGCTGGCCTTGGAAATGATCCCGATGGAGGTCAACCCCGGCGACGTCTACACCTCACTCGAACGCAAAATGGTGGACGGCTTTGGCTTCCCGCTCCTCGGACCGCGTTTGAACGGCTGGACTGAAGTAACCAAATATCTGATTGACGAGCCCTTTTTGAACCAGAATGCAACCATCATTATGAACGTCAAGGCGTTCGAGTCGCTCTCGCCGGAGAATCAACAAAAGCTCTTCTCTCTAACTAAGGATTTTGAAACCGAAATGGTTGATTACTTCAAAAAGGAAAACGAAAAGGAAATGCAAACCTTGCAAGAAAAAGGAGTGGAGCTGATCAAGCTCAGTCCAGAGGAAGGTAAAAAGTTCCAAGACGTCGTGAATAAAGAGAAGTGGGGTGTCCTGGAAAAAGCAGTCCCCGACCAGGTCAACGAACTGAAGAAGCTGCTGAAATACAATCCGTGAATCCCAGCCAGCGCATAGAGGAGTGACAAAATGTGAAAACCACCTTGTTCAGATGGCTCGATAACATCGAAAATGCGTTTGCCTTCCTCGCCTGTATCCTGCTTCTGTTTGCCACCTTTTCAATCGGGGCACAAGTCATTTCCCGCACCTTTTTCAACTATCCGCTGCTCTGGGTCGACGAAGTGAATGCCTACATCCTGGTCTACCTGCCTTTTCTGGCAGGAGCCTGGCTGGCGCGCAGCAGCGGCCACATCGCAGTCGATATAATCGAGAGCATGTTGTCTCCGCGAATGCGCGCCTATAACGACATGTTGGTCGCCATCATCGGCATCGGCGTAAGTGCTGTGCTGTGCTGGTACGGCACAGTCGTCTCGATCGATCACTACGTTCGCGATATTCGCAGCATGTCGGTGATCGCCATCCCCAAGCTGTATGTCATCGTGATCATTCCGATTGGCTGTCTATTGCTCGTCCTGGAATTCGCACGCAAGCTGTACCAGGCAATTCTTGCTCGTAAAACACAGGATGAAGCTGAAAATGCCGCTGAATCACCATCTCTATTCACCAAAGATCAAGTGATAAAGGAGGGATGATCATGGACTGGTGGCAAATTTTATTACTGATTTTTTTCAGCTTGCTTGGTTTGATGATTCTGCGCGTACCAGTGGCCTTCTCTTTCCTGGCGATCAATATCGTCGCAGCTATTTTTCTCTGGGGCGGAGAGGTCGGGCTGCGGCAATTGATCGGAAGCATCGACAGCTCCCTGGCTACCTTCGCTCTGGCGCCGATTCCGCTTTTTATCCTGATGGGGGAGATCATGTTCCATACGGGCATTGCTCCGAAAATGATTGATACCCTCGATAAATGGTTTGGCAAGGTACCGGGGCGCCTGAGTTTGCTCGCTGTAACCGGAGGAACACTGATCTCCACCCTGACAGGCTCGACGATGGCAAGCACCTCGATGCTCGGCTCTACGCTCGTCCCGGAAATGGAACGGCGTCAGTACAAAAACCAGATGTCGATCGGGCCGATTCTTGGTAGTGGAACCTTGGCTGCCTTGATTCCGCCAAGCGCATTGGGTGTTCTGCTCGCTTCGATGGGACAAATCTCTATCGGCGCATTTATGATCGCGATCATCCTGCCGGGTGTCCTGATGGCGATTTTGTTCGGACTGTACATCATCATCCGGGCCAAACTCCAGCCCGATCTGGCACCGCACTATGATGTCGCGTCCATCCCGCTCTCGGAAAAAATCAAGGCAACCGTCGTCTACATCTTTCCTTTATCCTTGATTATCTTCCTGGTCGTGGGGCTAATGTTCTTAGGTGTAGCAACCCCGACGGAAGCTGCTGCGATGGGCTCAATCGGCAGTTTGCTGCTCGCTGCCTACTACAAGCAGTTGAATTTCCATACGCTGAAACTGGCTTTGATCGGCACACTCAAGATTTCTGCCATGATGCTGATGATTATTGCCGGTTCGACTGGCTTTAGCCAAATCCTTTCCTTCTCCGGTGCGACCAGTGAATTGGTCCGGATGATTGCCGGCCTCGATCTTTCGGTGACCATGCTTGTGATCGGCATGCTTCTAATCGTGCTGGTGCTTGGCTCCTTCATGGAATCCCTGTCGATTCTCATGGTATGTCTGCCGATTTTTATTCCGATCGCCAACACGATGAGCATCGATTTGCTCTGGTTCGCCGCCATGCTGTTGATCACGATTGAAATCGGGACGATCTCCCCTCCGTTTGGGACCGGGCTGTTCGTGATGAAAGCCGTCGCACCCAAAGGGGTCAAAATGGGGCAGGTCTATGCAGCAGCCTTCCCATTTATCTTCCTGGACCTGCTGCTTGTCTCGATCATCATGGTCTTCCCGCAAATTGCTACCTGGCTGCCAACGTTAATGAAGACCTGAGAATCACGCATTCATTCTCTACTCCAAGCCGATCTGCTGGCTTCTGCCCACAGATCGGCTTTTCCATATTTCGTCATTTTTCAACATTATTGTCGAAATAAAGGATTACTTGTCCGAACGTGGAATAGTTCTATTCGACTATCCATTACTACCCCTTCTTCAATAGCAGCGAGGTGCAACAGTTGAACGCACGTTTTGGACTTAAATTGACGATGACCATGATTGTCTTTGCCGTCGCGATATCATTCACCATAGCTACCAGCGACTACCTGCGATTGCGTGAACAAGCGATTACTAACAAGCAGAATCAGGTAGAGCAGGACGAACAAATGGCCAAATACGCCTTGGAGACCATCGAAAAAGCGTACTACGTTTTTGGTGACAACATTGCAAATAAAATGAAAGATACCTCCCTCAAGCTCCTGGACTTGTACGAGAAGAATCCTTCCTTTGAGACCTGGGATTTCGACGCTCTCAAACGACTGCTATCTCTCGACGTTTATATCATCGACAGCAACAATGTCATTCTCTACAGCTCGTTCAAACAAGATGTTGGCCTTGATTTCAATGCCTGCTGCAGAAAATTGGCTAGGGTGCTGGATGATTATCGAAATAACGGCGAGTTTTTCCATGACGGGATGGACCTCGAACAAAAGACAGGCATCATCAAAAAATACAGCTACATGCCGACACCCGATAAAAAGTACATCATCCAACTTGGCTACTCTCTACAGGAGGGTGACATCTTTCACAAGTTCAATTTTCTTTCAACGATTGACCAGCTCGTGCAAAGATCGCCATCTATCTACGAAATCAACGTCTTGAACATTGGGGGCTACAGACTGGGGGACCCGGCTACCATTCAGCGCAAGCTACCCCCGGAACGAAGAAAAGCTTTTGAAGAAACATTAGATACAGGAATAACAACCGAACGTGAGGGTTTGTGGCATGATGTACCCGCCATCTATCGATATGCTCATTACGTATCGGAATTTGACGACGGAACCACGAAGCACAAAGTCTTGGAAATCGTCTATCACGACAAGGATTTGCAAGAGATTCAGAATGATCATAAAAGAAAATTTATCATTCAACTTTTGATTATTCTGATTATCACAGTCATTCTATCTTCCCTTATTTCGCGTTGGGTTGCCAGACCGATGTACCTCGCCTTTCACGACAGCCTCACCGGCTTGAACAACAGGGCAGCATTCGACGAACGGCTGAAGGCGGCGATCTCCAAAAAACATGAACAATCGGCGTTATTGATGATTGATCTGGATAATTTCAAGCTGGTCAATGACCACTTAGGACATGACATGGGCGATCATTTATTGAAATGTGTGGCCCAAGTCCTGCGCAAAGTGGCACGCCATAAGGATACGCCGATCCGGCTTGGCGGTGATGAATTCGTCCTGATCATGCCCTCCGCGGGTAGAACAGAAGCAGAAGATACCGCCGGGAAGCTGATCGATTCCATCCTGACGTCGACAGCCGAAGAAATTCAGTTGGATGGCGAAAAAGTGACCGTCAGCATCGGCATTGCACTTTATCCCGAACACGGACTGGACCCGGACATGCTGTGCAAACGGGCGGATCAAGCGTTGTACGATTCCAAGAAAAAAGGCAAAAACCAGTTCAAATTCTACAGTTGAACCCAGTCGCTCACGCATGGCGGCAAGCCGCAAGACAGCTTGTGACGACGACTACCGACGTCCAGGCTGTCGCTGTTTTCATTGTTTTCCCATGGAAACCACTGTAAAATTGTCGGGTAGAACAAAATCATAGGAAACAACTCGAGTCCAAACATAGCGAAGAGAAATGAGGCATCCTCACGTTGTTTACAAATCTAGAGAAAGCCTGATCATATCCATCACTTGCATTCCGTTCTCGTATATAGCCTCATCATAATGTCGCAGGAAGAAGTCCCTGTCGATTCCCGTAATGCGAAACCCGCATTTTTGGTACAATGCGAGCTGACCCACGCTGGAATTCCCTGTACCGATTTCCATCGTCTGATAACCGGCTCCCCTCCCCCTCAGGATCGCATCCAACACTAATTGCTTGCCGATTCCCTTCCCCTGATGCTGTTCTGCCACGGCGAGATTGACGAGTTCCACCGTAGCAGGACGAGTAGGCAGCAGCACATAGGTGCCTACGATGCTCTCCCCCAGCTCAGATATATAGCACTCGCCCCTTTTCAGATACTCTTCCACCAGCTTACGGGATGGGTCTGCCAATAACAGCAGATCCATCGGGGGACATTCTGCTTCCCCGAGAATTCGAATGCTCAACATTTTCTATGCTCCCTCTTTGGGTTATAGTATAAAAATGGACTAAATTCTATTAAAATACTAAAATATTATCAATAATAATTAAATCTTCATCACAATTATTTTCACTACATATTTACATGGGTATAGTAAGTAGTAGTTCGAAAGGGGGGAACCCCATCGTGAGAAAAGCGATTTTCCTAGCGATGTGTATACTGCTTAGCATAAGCACAGTGATTACAGGCTGTGAGCAAAACGCCTCTAGCCAGGCCAAGCGGGAAACGTTACCCGGGGAACCACCTGCAAAACAACCACCTGCACAAAAAGTGCTGCGCATGAACTTGTCGATGGAGCCGCCGACCGTAGATCCTGCCTTCGCCGAGGATTCCACATCGGCTACCGTCATTCGTGCCACCTTCGACGGTTTGACACGCATCGGACCCGATGGCAGCCCTGAATTTGCTGTAGCGAATAAAATGGAAGTTTCACCAGACCGGCTGACCTATACGTTTTACCTGCGAGATACCCAATGGAGCAATGGTGAGCCTGTGACCGCCCATGATTTTGAATACGCCTGGAAACGTGTCCTCGATCCCAGGACCGCATCCATCTATGCATACCAGATGTACTATCTGAAAAATGGGGAAAAATTCAACAATGGACTTGCCTCGGCGGACGAAGTCGGGGTCAAGGCAATCGATGACAAAACACTCGTCGTGAAGCTTGAGCATCCGACGTCATATTTCCCGGAGTTGACCGCCTTTTACACTTATTATCCTGTCTATCAAAAAGGGATCGAGGCCAATTCCCGCTGGGCTGCAAATGCAGATACCCATGTGGGCAACGGTCCGTTCAAAATCGAGCAATGGGATCATCATGCAAAGCTGATTTTGGCGAAAAACAACCACTATTGGGACAAGGATGCTGTCAACCTAGATCGCGTGGAGTTTTCCATGTACGCGGACGAGAATACCGAGCTATTTCTCTTTGAAAAGGATGAGCTGGACTGGGCAGGAGCTCCACTCAGCACGTTGCCTATGCAAGCGATTCCCAGCCTGACTGAATCGGAGAAAATCAACACCCAGACGATTGCGGCAATCTATATGTACAAATTCAACACGCAACAGGTTCCTTTCAACAACGCCAAGATTCGCAAAGCGTTTTCCTACGCCATCAATCGGCAGTATATCATCGATCACATCAGGCAAGGACATCAGCAGCCGGCGATGGGATTCGTCCCTCCAGCGATGGCCGTTCAAACGGAACCTTATTTTGTGGACAACGATACACAGACTGCACAAAAGCTACTGCAAGAGGGCTTGAAAGAGCTTGGGCTCGACGCCTTGCCCCCCATCACGTTGACGTTCAACACCTCGGACTCGCACAAGCAATTGGCAGAGGCCGTCGCCCAGCAATGGCGAAATGTGTTTCATATCGATGTGAAGCTGGAAGACAAAGAGTGGACCCGATTCCTCGAAGAGCAGCACAAGGGATTCTATCAGATCTCTAGGTCTGGATGGCTCGGCGATTTTAACGATCCGATCAGCTTCTTGGGCATCTTCCGTGATCGCTCGGGCGGGAACAACGATACCGGTTGGGAGAATGCCAGCTATCAAGCACTGTTAAAACAATCAGCGCTGGAGATGGACTCGCAGAAGCGGAATCAACTGCTCGCCCAAGCTGAGCAGATCCTGATGGACGAAATGCCGATCGCTCCCCTTTTCTATTATACCAATTCTTGGGTGAAGCATGATCGCGTCAGAGGTGTGTTTATCGACGGAATGGGCAATTTGGAGCTCAAATGGGGCGAAATCGCTCAAGAATAAGCTCTTTATGGTAAAATCAGGAATGTAGTTGGATCACATAAAATGAGGTGATCAGATGAAATTGTTTTTGGTCAGACATTGCAGCGCCGAAGGTCAGGACGCTGATGCTCCCTTGACGCAGGCAGGACAGGAACAAGCCCTGCGTCTAGCCGACTTTTTACAGGAAAAAGAGATTGCGAGAATCATCTCCAGTCCGTTTCTGCGGGCCCGCCAATCCATCCAGCCTTTAGCGGACCGCTTGGGCCACTCCATCGATATCGATGAGCGTCTGGCGGAGCGGGTGCTTTGCGGCGAAAACCATCCCGATTGGCGCTCGATGCTCCAGCGCACTTTTGACGATCTGGACTTGCTCTTCACCGGCGGGGAATCCAGCAGAACCGCGATGCAACGCGCCCTTGCCGTGATCGAGGAAGTTGCCGCAGGCGGCAGTGGCAATACTGTCCTGGCGACCCATGGCAATCTGCTCTCCTTGCTGCTCAAGCATTATGACGAGACTACGGGTTATGCTGAATGGGAGCGCCTGACCAATCCCGACGTCTATCTGTTGTCTCTGTCAGAGGAGTCTGTCATTCCTGTACGCATTTGGAAAAGTTAATCGCTCCTTGATTTTTTTCGCGCCGAAAGAAACAGAAACAACGGAATTCTCAGCCTGCGTTCATAGGTTTCTTCCTGGCGAAAATGCGTGCGTACCGGTTTGGATTCTCTCAATTGTTCTACGACAAAACCTGCTTTTTGCAAGGCTAGAAAATACGTCTCGATGGAACGGTGGTACTTGTATACAGTGCCGCCCATCCATTGCTGCTCGCGATAGCCTTCGGTGAAGTAATGGTCCACCACCCAGCTTGTCCGTATGCCAGATGGCTGTAAAGTAGACGTGATGACGGGATGCTCGACCGAAAAGATGAGCCTTCCATCTGGCTTCAAGGTCTGATAGAGATTTTGCAGCAAGCGATCCAGATCCTCCACATAATGAAGAGCAAGTCTGGAAATCACCCGGTCAAACGCTTCGTGCGGATACTTCCAATCCTCCATCCAGGCGCGGACCACTTCCCCGTTGACACCTTCCAGCGATTTTTGTGCCGCCGACACCATGTTTCCAGAGCCCTCCAGGCCCAGATATGCCGAACACCCTAGCTCCAACAACTCCCTGCCGTACCTGGCGTCTCCACACCCGACATCCAGGATTCGCTGCCCTGCTACATTGCCCAGCAGCTCACAAAAGACTGGCTTTTCTAACGTGTCATTGGCGTTCTCCTCGGCTTGTCTGCGCTCCATATACCTCGCAAAATTCTCATCCCGATCGTAGAAATCCGATCCGCGATAGCTCATCCGTTCACCTCGTTTCTGTTTCGACTGCCAGACGCATCGTCATCGTCATCGTCCTGACCTGAAAGCCCATTTTTTCATAAAGCTTCACCGCATCATTTTCAGCAAAAACACTCAAACGGATTTCGGTGTAACCATCCTGCTTGAGATGATCGACGCCACTTTTCATCAATTGTTTGGAAATGCCCTTTCCTCGGTAAGCCTCGTGCACATACAGCTCATAGATGAACCCAACCCTTTCATCCGTAAATTGATCCTTGGCAGGTCCAAGAAAAATCCATCCGATTACCTTGCCTTCCTCGAGAGCTGCGAGGTAGTATCCTCCCTTGGCCAGAATCGGCTCTACCAATTGCCGTACTTTTTCCTCTGACGGCTTCACGTTCCCCAGCGTTCCATCGTGGAGTGCTTGAGGGGAAAGTCGTATGATCTCTTCTAGTTCGTCTTGATTTGGTTTTCTGATCATGATCATGATTCCTTCCTTCTTCACTTTTTTATTGCTCGCTCCTGCTTCTTCCTCTATAGACCAACTCTAT
>Ga0055532_1001029_pt1 | contig 8621 bp, 6 predicted proteins | sample AraplaCol_mLB_r2_FD_54990 | JGI IMG/M metagenome (GOLD analysis project Ga0055532, IMG submission 54990) | Arabidopsis root microbial communities from North Carolina, USA - plate scrape CL_Col_mLB_r2 | ecosystem: Host-associated > Plants > Roots > Endosphere | place: USA: North Carolina...
TTATTCATCACTTCTCACCTCTCCTCCAAGTTGGCTTCGACCATCTTTTTCCGATTTCGATCGCGTCTTGCATATCTCCAGTGATATAGTGCTTCATACCCGACAGGCACGACCACCAGCGTCATCAAGGTGGAAGAGAGCAGTCCGCCGATCACTACCGTAGACAGTCCTTTGGAGAGCAGGCTCCCCTCGGAGAAGCCAAATGCGAGCGGGAGCATGGCGGCAATTGTCGCTACCGCCGTCATCACGATTGGACGCAGGCGCGTTTTCCCCGCTTCAATCAAGGCTTCACGGACAGGAACTCCTTCGGCGATATGCTGCTGCACCCGGTCGATCAGCACAATCGCATTGGTGACGACGATTCCGATCAGCATCAGGAACCCGATCATCACTGTCATGTCCATGACTCCCCTGGTCAGCCAAAGCGCGAACAATCCGCCAATCGAGGCAAGCGGCAGTGAAATCAGAACCGCCAAGGGGGATAAAAAGTTGCCAAATGACGCTACCATGACTAAAAGTACGAGCAAGATCGCTGCTCCGATCGCCGCTACCATCTCGGTGAAGCCTTTTTGCATATCCTGCGAGATGCCCTCCGCACTGATCTGAACACCTGACGGCAGCTCCAGCCGCTCCAGAATCTGAGTCTGTGCCTGGGAGACTCCTCCTTTGTCGGTGCTGAGGATGTCCGCGGTGATCTGGATGTAAGCCTTCCCGTCTTTGCGCAGCAATTCGGGAGCGACTTTCTCCTTGCGCACATCAGCAAGCTCTTTTAATTCCACCTGCTGGCCGGACGGTGTTTTGATCCACATCCGCGGCAGATGCTGCCAATAGCTGCTGTCACCCGTCCCATACACGAGGGCCCTGTCTACTCCGTCCTGTTTGATCGCCGCTAGCTTGGTACTGCCGAGCACGGCGGCTACTTGCTTTGAGACCTGGTCAGGCGTCATTCCCCACAGCATGGCGCTATCCCGGTTTACCGTGATGGAGACCTGTCCCCGTTTCCCGGATACATTGTCCTTGATGTTGGTCAAAAGGGGGTTTTCATTCAATTTTTCCTTGATCATAGCGACTGACTGCTGCAAAGTAGCAAAGTCTGTCCCGTACAATACCAATTGATAGCCTTCCTGACCGCCTGCTGCAGGCTTGCTGAATGTCACTTGGGCATCCGCCGAAATCAGCGGTTCGACACGCTTGCGTAGCCCCGCTTGAACCTTTTCCTGATCGAATCCTTCTTTGACCTTGATTGTCATGTCAGCCAGGTGCAACTGCTTAGTTTCCCCTTTGCCCGTCCCCAGCTTGCTTTGGATGTAAAGGACTCCCGGCTCTTGCATAACAGCTTGTTCGATCTCCTGCGCCTTGGCGTTTGTCGTCTCCAAGGACGTCCCGGCAGGCAATTGCAGCTTGAGATAAAGCAGATCCATGTTTAGTTCAGGCAAAAATCCAGTCGGTAGTCTTGAAGCGAGACCCGCACTGCTGACAAACAGCAGGAACGCAACCAACGCCACTTTTCCCTTGTGTTCTAGGGCATGGTGCAAAACTCCGACGTACCAGTGAGTGATTTTTCCGCCCCTATACTCCTTTTCCTTGTGCTTTTCTTTGCGCATCGTGATGCTGGCAAGCAATGGCACGACCGTAACGGACACGAGCAGGGAAGCGAGCAATGACCAGGCCACCGCCGCGGCGAATGGCTTGAAGAAATCTCCCAATAGGCCGCTCACAAAAGCGATTGGCAGGAAAACGGCGACCGTCGCCAGAGTGGATGAGGTAATCGCCCTGACGACCTCCCCTACAGCATGCTGGATGGTTTCCTTGGTACGCGGCTCTGTCTGGATGCGCCGGAAGATATTTTCAATCACCACGATACTGTCGTCTACGACCCGTCCAATCGAGACTGTCATTCCGAACAAACTCATCAGATTGATGGTAATTCCGTTGAATTGCATGAGCGTGACGCTGATCAGAATGCACAGCGGGATCGAGACCACGACGATCATGGTAGATCGGATGCTGCGCAAAAACAGATAGATGACCGCAATTGCCATCAGCATCCCTACGAATCCTTCCTGGGCCATGCCACCGATGGATGTTTTTACAAAATCGGAGCGGTCCGATACCATCTCGAACATCAGATCGGGGTACCCGGCTCGAAATGCGTCCAGCTTTTCATGGATTTGGTCGCTGACCGACACGATATTGCCTTCAGGTGTCTTGGAGATCTGCACCGCGACCGCAGGCTTTCCGTTCAAGCGACTTAATGAGGTGCGATTCATTTCCCAATCGATATTTGCCAGCTCTCCCAGAGTCAGATACCCGGCATCGCCGCCCTTTCCTGGCGCTAGACGAAGCTTGATCTGTCTGATATGTTCGAGCTTGGTGAAATCATTGGTAAAGCGTGCAATCAAATCCTGCCCCTGATCGGTGACAGTCCCTGCGGAAGTGACGACATGCTGTGCTGTGATGGCCTGCATCAATTCCTGGGAAGAGATCCCGTAATGATGCAATACCTCCAGATTGGGATTGATGCGCGCCTGCCTTTCCTCGACGCCGATCACGTCTGCAGACTCTACCCCCTCGATCGACTCTAGCTCCTCTACGAATTGGTCTTCCACCAAACGATAAAACGCTTCTTTCCCTAAGGACGGATTATTGTTGCTGATCGCAAGAAAGTACATCGGCTCCGATCCGATCATACGCAGTTTCACCTTCGGAGGACTTGCGGTCGACGGAAGCTTTACCCCGGCGACATTTTTCTCAATCTCATTTTGGACCTTTTCCAAATCGGCTTCGGCGTCGACCGAGACGGTCAGCATGGAATGGTTCTCCTCCGAACTGGAAATATATGTCTTAATTCCACTTACCGAATCCAACGCTCTTTCCAACGGCTTCGTGACATTTTCTAGAACATCCTCGGCCGAAGCCTGCGGATAAGCGGTTGAAATGGTTAGCATTCCGAGTTTCGCCTGTGGTTCACTCTCGATCTGGATGACCGCCATGGAAAAGATTCCGCCCAGCACTACAAGCAAGGACACGATCAGTACCAGAGCCGGATTTCTTACCGACATTTGGGTTAGCCATCGCATCTCCACTCCCCCCTTACACGTTCCTTCATTTGCGACATACGGAGTCCTTCTCTCTACGTGGACCACTATAACGCGCCAATATGAACAACAGATGAACAAAGCATGGCAAATAGGGAAAAAGCGAAGGCATTTGGGATCTTGACCCAGGCGCAATGGAAAAGGCGAAACACCGCCTGGAGCGTTTCCACTACAGCCGTTAGACCACAAACAAAAAACGCGGGGGTTTCGTCCCCCCGCACCTGTACTCTCCACTAAAATGAACAGAGCCGTTTTCCCCCGCCGCGATATCGGATACGGTCTGCCTCATAGTTCCAATCGATTTCAACAAAGCCGATCGTCACCATTGATATAAGCTTTATTAACGATATATTCATATAATTCAATTTTACAAAACATTTAAACAAATTTACACTATGGTTAACGGATTATTTTAGGGATGGTGTGACAATGGGTACGAAATCTGCATTTAACTGGATGACTCTTTGGGCGTCGATTTTATTCGTCGTGATCCTCGGTTTTTCTCGGCTCTCCTACGGCATGTTCTTGCCTGGGATACAGAGGGAACTTGGTGGGAGCTACGGTCAATTGGGCATCTTAAACACGGTCAATTTTATCGGATATTTGGTGGGAACTTTATGTCTATCTCCTATCATCGCACGGTCTCCGGACCGCAAGTATGTGATCAATCGACTGACGTGTTTGTTGCTTGCATTTGCCATGATTGGTTCGGCATTTAGTACTACTTTCATCCAACTCGGTCTATGGCGATTCTCAATCGGCCTGTTATCTGCCTTCGCCACGGTGTTAGTCCTGTCCATTGCAATGGATGCCGTACGACCGGCGGAACGAGGAGTGGCATCGGGTCTTATATGGCTGGGCGGGTCAGCTGGCATTCTAGTGACGGGTTTATTCGCCCCCTTTACCATTGATCCTTCTCACTTGCAGGGATGGCGATATGCATGGGTGGCCATGGGCGTATTCGGCTTGATCGCAGCGTTCGGTTTCGAGTTCGTCACCCAAAAACAGGGAACTGCAAAAATACTCCAGCCGACGGAATCGAAGCCACCAGACCAAGGAAGCGTGAATGTGTACCGTCTCTTGCTGAACCCCAAAAAGTTCTTGTTCTTAATCGCTTCTTATTTCTTCTTCGGCTGGGGATACATCATCTATTTCACGTATTTGATTCCCTATCTTGTGAGCAAAGGCATTCCGTCCCTCTATGCCGGATTGATCTGGTCCGGAATCGGTTTTGCGGGTTTGTTTAACGGATGGATCGGAGGCAAAGCCATCGACCGATGGCCGAGCGGATATACGCTTGCGGCGGGATTAATCTTGGGGACGATCGGTATGAGCGGCGTAATAACTGATCATATGGTTTTTACCGCATGGGGTGCAGTCATGGTTGGGTTGGTTTCCTTTATTACACCTCCACTAATGACGACCGTGCTTCTTCAGCGCCATGTCCCTCACAGCGCTTACGCGGCATGCCTTAGTATAGCCACTGCCTTTTTTGCCTTAGGACAGATTATAGGTCCCATCGTTGGTGCCGTGATGGTCGAATGGTACGGCTTGCAATTCGGTGTCGCATCCAGTGCAATCTTCTTGACGATAGCCGCTGCGTTGGCTGGTTTGTATGGACAGCAACAACGAAAACAAGAGATCCGCGATTTGCAACTATGACGAAAGCTGTCACCATTAGCGTGTACGATGGATTCGGGCGACAAAAGTTTATTGCCAGAAAGGGATGATCAGATGTACGTTACAGTTACAGATTTGATTACCGAATGGAAAAACGAGGCCGTATTGACCCAGAAGGTGTTGGACGAATGTACCGATAAAGCGCTCTCGCAGCAGGTATATCCAGGGGGGCGTACGTTGGGCAGAATCGCATGGCATTTTGTCGCGAATATCCCAGATTACTTAACAGAATTTGGAGTCTCGGTAGAGAAAGTGTCAAACCCGAATGAAGTACCGTCCGCAAAGGAGATCGCACAGACCTTTACGGAGTTAAGCTCTCAAGTAGTCAATGCGCTTCAAGAGCAGTGGACGGACAATTCCCTGAAGCAAGTTCAAAATGCGTTTGGAAGAATGGAGTCCAACGCGACAATCTTCATGGGATTGATCAAACACATCGCTCATCATCGGGGACAGGTTACGGTTCTGATGCGCCAAGCCGGGTTGCCTATCCCTGCCGTATATGGTCCTGCCAAGGAAGGTTGGGCGAAGTTAGGAGTGACGCCACCGCTTTGAGCGTGTGTGCGTCAATGCTGGGCGTACAAAAAAAGCGAGGGGGGTTTCGTCCCCCGCGCTTTCCTGTATATTCAACTATTCCAATTCGGATGCGACTCGATTCATGGAACTTATGTACAACAGTGTTCGATTCGAAAGGGATAGGCAATCCCGTTTCTTGGTATGAACTAAAAAAACTGCCATCCGATTTGATGTCGGATTACAGTTTTTGGAATTTCAATCTTTCTTTTGTTCAATCCAACCGTCTGAAGTTATTTCAATACGTTCCTTCATTCCCTTTATAACGTCGTCCGATGAAAATTTCTTGTAAGGACTAAGCTTTAAAATTTCGGCTGCACCGGGGCTAAGCCAGACATCCTCTTTATTTTTATGAACGACAAGGAATATTCCCCTTCCCTGAAACTCCACGTATCGAACGTCACTCTCTTTTTCATATTCCTTTCCAAGAGTATCGTATAGCTTCATGAGCTCCTTGCTATAACCTTCTCCTCCCATCTTGATCGTTTCCTTATCATCCGCGATCAAGATACCTCTTGCATCACTGCCTTCCATCATTAGCCAAAGTCGTTCTTCTGAACTTTCAAGAATATCTCCGATACTCGATCCTTCATAAGATATAATATCTTCTGCTGAGGGTAAAACATAGATAGGTATGGAGAAATCAGAGATTTTCAGATTGTCCAGGTCGGAAGTTTGATTGATACGAATATAATCTTTAAGGCCGACATTCTCTGGTTTATCTGACGCTGTACCACTTGCAACGATACCAGCCAATACTGTTCCGATTATGACCAGCAAATATTTACCTCTTTTCATTTTTGAACACCTCCTGTTCGTTTTTAAAATTTACTAAAATCGTAAACCTGACCATACCACGTTTGTTTACTATTATCCCTAAAAGAGCTATAAACCATATAATAGTATTGCCCATCCCACGGATCCATATATCTTATATAATCTTTATTTCCAGAATCGTAACCATCAATATTGACGAAATGTCCTCCTCCTGATTTCCACTGAATAAGGGGCATAACAGGTTCGTCGTAATTGTATATTCTCGAAACAAGAGAAGAAAATGATAAAGGAGACTCAGATATTCTGGAGTTCACACCGTATTTGTTAAGTCCTATTTTAACTTCTTGCATTGTAGCCGGTTGATTAATTGTTGCTCCCTTTACATAGTTAACGAAACTAGTTTGACTTACCTTATTTCCATAATATCGTAATACAGATACGGATGTTCCTGCCCAGCACCATTGATCTTTCTCCTGTGTAACAAGAGGCACATCAATTGCGTAAGTTGACGGTGCTGCTGAGATTATTTGTGTTGTTAAACCAGCTATTTTTGCCATAGAAGCTACAACGGCCAATGTTAAGCGAGTTAATCCTCCTATCTTGGTAATTCATGTTAATAATTTACAAAAAATCAAAATCATGTAAATAGTACTAAGGCACTCATTTTTCCTCTGAGCATTATCACACAAGAAAAAGGTACAACCTCCTCATTTTTCTTGAGTGGTTGTACCTTTCTTACATCAAAGAGACATATTCAGTGGCCTCTTAAGAAAGAAGCGTCTTTAACTGGCTATTCCAATTCGGATGCAACTCGATTCATTTTACCTGCCAGTTCGTCTAAATCGACCTTCATCTCCAGCGCCGCCAAAAGACCGGTGAAGTAAGAATCCACCTGCTCCTTAGCACGGGCACGCTCGGCTTGCACGACCTCAGCGAACAAGGTAGAAAACTGGTCTTGAAGCTGCTCACTTCCCTGTGCTACGTAGGCGGTGACAGGCTCCTGCAGGCGTTTTTCCAGCTCGTCGCGCATTTTTACTCTGCCGTCCTGCTCGAAGAAATCCTTGGTGTTCTTAAACAGGGACAGAGCAGGCTGAATGGCTTGACCAGATACTGGCAGCTCCTCGGCAAAGGTCAAGGTCTCGACTTGACGCGGCTGGTACGGTGTGAGAGTCAGACCTGCAGCATAGCCTTGCACATCCTGTTGCAAGTGCTGGACGAGGGAAGCCCCTTGCTTGTTCAGGAACTTCTCAAGGCGCAGCGTCGTGGCACGCAGCTCTTGTGCCAGATCATAGCTGATGGAGCGCAGCAGATCGGCCAGGCAGCCTTGCAGAGCCTGCTTCATATTGCGACCGTCATCCTTTAGCACAGCCGGATTGAAGGCAAAGCCATACAGTTCGTTGAAGCGGAAGAAAAGACGTTGTTTGACGTAATGCAGAAGCTCCTCCCGCTCTTTGTCCAGATCTCTTTCCAGCGAAGTGACCGAAAGCGCTTCTACGGCTGACAGTGCTGCCGCTTGGGCTTCGTTCGCCGCATCGCGTCGCTCCTGACGTTCGCTTTCTCCCGATTGGGCCATGCGCATGAATTCCGTCAATGTCTGATGGGCACGGCGAATCTCACCCAATGCAGCATTGACCGCAATCTGCGTCAGCTCGTCGATCGTGAAGCGCAGGAAGTCTTCTTCAAAATGTGCCATCCCCGACAGGGCGAAGGCTTCGTCAGCGGGCATCAGCTCTTTTCCTTCAGCGGATTGGGTGCGCTGACGGTAGACTTTCTCTGCGGAAGCATTCAGATTGCCTGCTTCATGCATCCGCGCCAGCAATGCCGTCTGGCTGGAGACGGGATAGATGCGTGGCAGGCGAATGCCGCAAGTAAGCAGATTTTTCTCGATATGTGTGATGACGCCCTGCAATTCTTCCTCTGACGCTGCCAAATCAGCCGCGTTGACGATGAAGAACATTTTGTCCATCTCAAATGTATCCTTGACCCGTCCCATCTGCAGCAAAAACTCGCGGTCTGCCTGGGAAAAGGCGTGATTGTAATAGGTGACAAACAGCACGGCATCAGCGTTCTTCATGTATTCAAACGCAACACCTGTGTGACGAGCGTTGATCGAATCCGCTCCGGGAGTATCCACCAGGACGATTCCCTGGTCAGTCAACGGGCAGGAGTAGAACAGCTCGATGTACTCGGCGAAGCATGCTTTTTCTTCCTTGGCGACAAAGCTTTTAAACGCCTTCATATCGACGAGCAATTGTCCGCCGAGATGTTCTGCCATCTCCCCGAGCCCTTTTGTGACCGCTTTTAAAAAGGTGTAATGCGGTTTGGCAGTCGGAGGAATCTGCGACACATCGATTTTGTTCAGCTCATCCAATGCTCCTTCGAGGTCCGCTGCGGAGTGGCCGAATACAGCAAGGGAACGCAGGACGTCCTGTTCGACGGCTTCTCTACTTTTCAATACGACGCGTACGGTGCCATGCGGTTCTGTGTCCGTAGGCG
>Ga0055532_1001051_pt1 | contig 8542 bp, 10 predicted proteins | sample AraplaCol_mLB_r2_FD_54990 | JGI IMG/M metagenome (GOLD analysis project Ga0055532, IMG submission 54990) | Arabidopsis root microbial communities from North Carolina, USA - plate scrape CL_Col_mLB_r2 | ecosystem: Host-associated > Plants > Roots > Endosphere | place: USA: North Carolina...
TTATTTGGAGGGACTATTGTTGGCTCAACACCAGCTAAAAGCTCTGGTGGTCCGATTGTATCAACACATCCAGCCCAACAATGCGAACCCAACTTCACGTTGATGTAAGTGCTCCCTATAGTAATTTTAGGTATAGGAGGTTTATCATCGAAAACCCTCTCTACTGTGAAATACACTTTGGTCAATAGTCCGATAGATAGCGCTATTACAGAAATCAGCAGTATGATGGCAACGGTTTTTTTCTTCACCATGATCACCCCCAGAAATATGACGAGGGATTTCCAAAAAAGTTACAAAAAGTAATTTATTAAAATGTGTATTGTGATGAGTGGAAGAAATTCCAAAAGGAGTTAGCCGATTACCAAGGTCAAAAATGCAATAAAGCACACCCAAGAGATGAAACAGAAATGATGATCTATCTTAACCTGGGGAAAAATCCAACTGGAAAACAATAACGAAATATTCCCCTTTGACAAAGGAAAATAGAGAAAGTTATTGGAGTAACTGGTCATATTTTGTTTGTTCTTCTTGCGCAGCGTGTTTTGTTTGCTCAATCAATTTATCAAATAATTTAGGGTTAGCCTGTTTTAGTTCAGAAAAATTAGTTTCTGCTTCTAAGCATCCAACAGGTAATAATTTAAAATATTTTTCCAAATATATAAATGCAGTATCGAAATCTTTCTTGATGTTCATATAATATTTGGCTAGATGAAACGCACCACTTTCGCTATCATGTTCAAGGGCTTTATAGAAACATTTCAAAGATTTTTCATCATCTTTTTTAATTTGATAACTTAATCCTAATAAAATATACCCACCCTTGATATTTGGATCTAAGCGTAATGCGTTTTTGAAATTATCAATTGCGTAATCGAATTTTTTATTATGAAATTGGATCATTCCTAAGGTTAGATAGCTAGTAGCTTTCATGATTTTTGCATTTTTTTCTTCGAAGATTTCCATTTTTGCGTCAAATTTAAATGCCAATTTTTCTTCTATGATCTTTTCTGCAAAGTTAGTGTTGTAAAATCCATACACTGCAAATCCAATACCCGCGAGTGTAGCAGCGAGTCCACAGACACCGAGTAGAAAAGCAACAGGATCCCAGTTCGCAGGAAGTGATTCTTGCTCTTTAACTTCCTCAATAACCGTATGATTAGGGATGTTATTGATAGTTGACGTTTCAATGGCTCTAGAAAATGCTACATTTTGGTTTAATATGTTTGATTGTAAAATTGCAGTAGTTTGTGGAAACCAAATGTTCAATATAACAAATATCAAAATAGTAAAGCCGAAGTTAATAGCCAATGTTTGAAATATGAAACTTTTCTTCATAGGTTACCTCACTATAAAAATATTCTTTATTCGTAGAAATTATATAGTGAAAGGGGAATATTGGAAAGGGTTTGGTTTAACAAACCATTACTTGTGATAAAGATCGGCACTATGAGGTGCCACAGGGAGGGTAAAACATGATCCGTGACCTAAAAATCTTACCTGATCATTTCAGTAATGTTCGGGCAGGAATTAAAACAGCAGAGCTGAGACTGAACGATCGGAACTATCAGGCGGGAGACGTGCTGGTGTTGCGGGAATATGACCGTGAATCTGGAGAGTACACTGGTGAGGTTGAGGCAAGGACTGTTACCCATGTACTGGAGGATGAGCGCTGGCTGCAACCTGGTATGGTGATGCTGTCGATGACTGGAGGAGGACGGGATTCAAGCAGGACGTGAGTTAGATGTTAAAGTGGCAGAGGCGTTGGGGTTTGAGACTGATGATCGCGCGCCGATTTACAAAAAAGATCATGTGTGGTTTCCTATCCCGGATTTCTCGACTACCTGGGAAGGCATGGGCGTGCTGGTTGAGGAAGCTTTGAAGCAAGGTGTAGGGTTTCAACTCGAAACAAGATTCATGGACGGTGGATTTATCGATTACAGCTACTTAGCAGCAAGCAAGAGGATCAGCAGAGGAGTCGGGCAAACAGCGCCATATGCAACGTGCATCGCATTCTTGAAAGCAAAAGGAGTCGCAATTTAACATAAGAGAAATAAAAGAAAGCCCCCGACTGGGAGCCCGTATATATGTTCGCCAAAACTATTATACCATGGGCAACCTGAAAAGGGGGAGCGAAGATGAGCACAGCACAACTATCTTTCCTGCCGCAGATCAACCGAAAAGAAACACAAAGAAGGGTTGAGGAAGCCCTGGAGACAACAAGGATTTACAAACAAATAGGCTTCGTGCGGCGGGAGATAAGCAACACACCAAAATACGAATTTCGAGTACATGGTCAAACGAACAAAACAAGTGATCAGGTCGGGGAATGCGCTTCATGGAACGCTGATTCAGAAGAGAGATTGAAAGACCTAACAGAGCGGGTCGAACGGGCAGTTAATCGTTTACCACCAAAGCTGAGAAGCATCATTCAAAAGAGATATCTGGAATCGGAAGACGCACTTGACTACGTGATTTGTTCAGAGTTAAACATGAGTCAACGCACCTATGAGCGTGAGAAGCCGCGAGCAATCTACTTGCTGGCATTTATGCTAAAACTTGAGGTATTAGCAGATGGTGACGATGCCGCATGAGTGGCGGGAAATTGGCGGTTTTTTGGCGGAATGTTGGCGTGTTGTTTGGTCTGTAAGGTGATACGATGATAGTGTGAATATTTGGGACGAGCCACTCAGGATACTGGGTGGCTTTCCTTATTGATTACGCCATTCCTGGTTACTTCAGACTTACCTCCTGTAAGTAGCTAATACCCGAAGACGCTGCCTATACTTGAAAACTCCCGGGCAACCGTGACCGCATCGGCTAAAGGAATGGATCGCGGGGGCATGAAGCTGGCCTAAACAACAGCTTCTATCAAAGAAATTAATGGAGCGATCGTTATGAGGAAGATCACTGAGCCAGTGCCGAAACTCAAATTGAATAAGAAGCATCTGTGCTTTGGATGTACTTGGGCGACTGCTACCGGAAATAAAATACTCTGCACCAGAAGACCTTGCGTCAAGACTAAAAAGCAGAGGAGCGGGTCAGGATGAATTTTGTTCAGCCGATCCGAAACCTAGAAGTCATTGAGGGTATCAAGAGGTACCTGAAAGAAAAGAACGAGCGAGATTACATCATGTTTATCATCGGCATTTATACCGGGCTCCGAATATCGGATCTCCTGCAACTCAAGGTCGGCGACTTGAAGAAGGATCGCATCACCCTGAGGGAAGCAAAAACACAGAAGCTGAAGAGTATGGCAATCCATCCAGAGTTGAAGAGAGCGATCAAGTCCTATCTGGCTGACAAACAAGATCATGAGTATCTGATCAAAAGCCGAAAGGGCAAGAACAAACCGATCAAGAGGGAACAGGCTTACCGGATACTACGGCAGGCTGCTGATGAGTTTGGTCTCGAAAGCATTGGAACCCATACTTTGAGGAAGACGTTTGGTTACCACTTCCATAAGATGTCGAACAACAGCGAGATGCTGCGCAAGATTTTCAACCACTCTGACGTTAGCATTACGCGCGAATATATTGGCATCGAGCAAGACACAATCGACCAAGCAATCTTTAAGCTTTCATATAAATGACCTTCTTTTTAGAAGTGTTTCATTCAAAAAACCAATGTGCTGAAAACCTATACAGGACAAGGGTTGGGAGCGGGGCGATCAATGAAACACTCTAAATAGATATGTGTCATTCAATATTTATACATTAACCACGGGAAAACAAGGCAAATTGCATCGAAATGACCCATTTAAAACAGGATTATATCAATGCTTGTACGGCATTAATCTCAAAGAAAACGCCATGTATTTTTATGCATAAAGGAGCGGGGGCGAATCGCCTGACTGTTTTACCCTGTGGTGTTCCAGTTTGTAATAGGAAGAAAGCGGGGCGGAATGCGTGACGCCATCTTACAACACTCTCGAACAGAAACGTAAATTCTATGACAGTGGATCATGGAAGCGCATGAGGGAAGAAGTAAAGAAGCGCGACAACTATGAGTGTCAGGAGTGCAAGCGTAACGGGCTTGTAAGCATTGATACAAACGAGTACAGCAAGAAAGCGAAACGTAAGAAGATCCAGCTAGTGGTCCATCACATCAAAGAACTAGAGCACCATCCAGAGCTTGCGCTTGATATAAACAACCTTGAGACGGTGTGCGTGGATTGTCACAACAAGGAGCATGGTCGAGTGTTCGAGCAGAACATAAACAAATGGCAGCACGACGAAAGGTGGTAGCCATCACCACATACCCCCCGGGTCAAAAGTTTTGAAGGATTCAAAATTCCGTACACCGGCTGGGGGAGTCGACTGCCGAGTTTTTTCGAGTTATCACGCGGATACAGTCAATTGGGAAAATGTGTAAAATTGTTTTGGAGGGAAGGAGGGGTTCGATTGGCTGATGCTAACAGAGACAAATTGAGAAAGCAGATTGAGAAAGATTTGAATAAGCAATTAAAGGCCAATGGTAAAACAGTAAATTACCATAAGGACTTGGTGCAAGATTACTTATCATTGTGGGATTTGAAAAACAAACTGCTAGAAGACATTAAAGTGACTGGGATCAAGGTCACTGGGATGCATGGGCCTAAATCGAATCCATCCATAGGTGACTTGCACAAAACAAATGATCGAATGATAAAAATCCTTGAAGCATTAAATTTGAATGAACCAAAAGTGGAATCTGGTGATTCGAAGGATGAATCGAAAAGTGATCTGATATGATCCGTCAAAAGTATGTTGACGCTTATATCTTACAGCACCGAGCGGGTAAGATTAAGTTTAACGAAGAACGAGAGTTGTTAGTTGAATACCTGGAACGGGATGTGCTTCCCCGGGACGATCTTTACTTCGACGACGAGATGATTGAGAACTGTATCAAGTTTGGTGAGAAGTGGTACTTTCCTCTTCAGCCTTACCAAAAGTTCTTGATTGCTTTCGTTTTTTTATTTCACAAGGAAAACGATCGCGTCTTTTTCCGGAAACACCTTTGGATGATGGGGCGCGGGGCAGGAAAGAACGGTCTTATTACTGTCATCGGTAATTTCCTTATCAGCGAGTTACACGGTATCCGAGAGTACAACATTTCAGTTGTTGCAAACTCGGAGGAACAAGCCAAAACATCGGTGGAGGAAGCGGCAAAGACGATCAAACGTAGTCCCACTCTACTCAAACACTTTAAACCAACAGCAACACAAGTGCTGGCGAGAAAGACAGACAGCGTATTTAAGTTTCGAACATCGAACGGGAACACAAAAGACGGTTTGCGCGACGGCGCAGTCGTTTTCGATGAAATCCACTATTTCGAAACGAACAAAGATGTACGTGTCCACATTTCAGGTCTTGGGAAGAAGAAGAATCCACGGGAATTTTACATCGGTACAGATGGTTATATCCGGGAAGGTTTCCTTGACAAGTTGAAAGACAAGGCTAAAAAGGTTCTGAAAGGCGAAGCTCGTTCCAACTCGCTTTTTCCATTCATATGCAAATTGAACGACGAAAATGAAGTGGACGAACCGGAGAATTGGGAGCTGGCAAACCCAATGCTGAGTGAGCCAAGAAACGAATACGCCCAAGGGTTGTTCGAGACGATCAAGGAAGAATATGAGGACTTGGCAGATGATCCTTCCAATCGAGAGGAGTTCATGACGAAGCGTATGAACTTACCTCTAACTGACTTGGAACGGTCCGTTGCGAAGTGGGAAGAAATCGCCGGTACGAATCAGCCGTTACCTAATCTTGAAGGGAGAGAATGTATTGGTTGTATTGACTTTGCTCAGATTCGAGATTTTGCCGCTGTCGGATTGGTATTTAAACATGATGGCAAGGTGCCGTTTATCACTCACTCATTCACGCGTAAGGAGTTTGTTGACAAATACTACGGCTACTCGATGCGAGAAGTTGAGACGACTCAAAAGTTCGCCCCCATAAAAGAGTGGGAGTCCAGAGGGCTGTTAACTGTCCTAAAAGAGGAAATGATCAACTTGGAACACATCGTTAATTGGTTTGTGACTATGAGGTTGAAATACCGCATCAAGAAAGTAATTGGCGATAACTACCGGATGGAAATGCTCAAACCGATGCTTGAAGCGGTAGGTTTTGAGGTTGAGGTTATTCGCCGACCGGAAGCGATTCACGGTCTCTTAGCGCCACGCGTGGAGATGTATTTCTCCAAGGGGATGTTTATATGGGGAGATAACCCATTGATGCGCTGGTACACCAATAACGTCCTTGTATCGATCAAGAAGGACGGCAATAAGGTGTACGGGAAGAAGGAACCGATCCGAAGGAAGACGGATGGCTTCCAAGCGCTGATTTGCGGACTTTATCGCATTGAGGAATTGAGTGAAAGCAGCATTTCGGATTCGCTTGATATGATCGAAGCGCTGAATTTTTAAGGGGAGGTGATAAGGAAAATGGGTTTGCTCGACAGTGTGCTTCGGCGAAATAAAGAACTTGAATCGCTATTTGATTTGGATCTCCCTTATGATTCAACGCATCGAGCGTACTTGAAAAAAATGGCGCTTGAAACCTGCATCAACTTCATTGGGCGCACGATCAGCCAGAGCGATTTTCGGATTGTAAAGGACGGAAAGCGGCAAAACAACGATTGGAGCTATTTACTGAACGTCCGGCCTAACACAGACCAGTCAGCAGCAGAATTCTGGCAAAGCTTCATTTACAAAATGATCCTGGATAACGAAGTGCTGGTTATTCTGTCTGACAATAATGATTTGCTCATAGCTGATGATTTCGGACGGGACGAGTTCGCCGTGTATCCGGATATATTTCGAGATGTAACAGTGAAAAATTACACTTTCAAGCGAACATTTCGCATGGACGAGGTTATTTACATCACTTATAACAACGAGAAACTAACCAGGTTCATGAATGGTATGTTCGATGACTATACTGACTTGTTCACACGGATGCTCGAGACTGGAAAGCAAAGCAACCAAATTAGGGGTACGGTCAGCGTTGATGCCACACAATCACTGGATAAAGAGACACAAACAAAATTACAAGCCTTCATTGACCGGCTTTTCAATGCGTTCCGAAAAAGCGCTATCGCAATTGTCCCTAAACTGAAAGGTTTTGAGTACAACGAGGTTTCTGACGGTTCGAAGAATGGGAAATCCGTTGATGAATTAACCAAGCTAAAGCGTGATTTAATCAATGATGTGGCGAACATCCTAGGGATCCCAACATCGTTAGTACATGGTGATATGGCAGAGTATGAAACGGCTATTAAGGCATATATCAAATTCTGCATCGGACCGTTAATCAAAAAGATCAAGGACGAACTGAACGCAAAGCTGATCGATAGGAAGGATTACATGAATGGCATGAAAATCGAAATTCGGGGGGTTGCCGAAATGAACCCACTTGAGGTTGCGACAGCAGTTGATAAATTACGTGCCAGTGGCGTTTATAATGGCAACGAAATCCGGATTAAGTTAGGGGATGAACCGGCGGACAACCCTGCACTAGAAGATTACGTACTGACGAAAAACTATCAAGCTGCTAGTTCAGCGGAAGGAGGTGAGGAGGGATAATGCGGAAGTTTACGAAGCAAGACTATTTCAAGACTTTCAAAAATCAATCCTATGTAGAGCAATTGCAAAAGGTTGAGCGTAAATTCGAAACGTACCACAACGAGGCTACCGGAACAACTGAGATCACAATCTATGGCATCATTGGAGACTCGTGGTGGGAAGATTCGGTTTCGGCTTCAGACATCGACAATGCTCTGAAGAACATCAGCGGAGATATAGTCATTAATCTGAACAGCCCAGGCGGCGATGCTTTCGACGGTATCGCGATTTATAACCGCCTCAAGAAGCATGCTGGTAACGTGACGATCAACGTTGATGGATGGGCCTGCTCTGCCGCGTCTGTCATCGCTATGGCGGCCGACGAGCTGGTCATGGGCTTGGGCTCTATGGTGATGATTCACGAAGCTAGTTCACTGGTCTGGGGAACCAAAACGGAGATGCGGAAAGAAGCTGACGTTTTGGACGAACTGGAAGAGGGTATCATCGACATCTACATGACGAAGGCAAACGTGAGCCGGGAAGAAATCAGGAACATGGTTGATGCTGAGACGTGGTTCAGTGCTCAAAAGGCAATTGATATCGGTTTTGCCACTTCTACCGCAGTAGTCGACAGCAAGGACAAGGAAATCACGCAGCTTCGAACACAGCTAGCCACCATGCAAAATGAAATGAACCAATTGAAAAGCCAATCACAAAAGAGTGAACCGGGACCGACTGTCAAGGCAGTTGGAACACGGTTTATTTTTTAATAATTCCACGGAGGTCATCTAATATGACAATGAAGCTAAAAGGCAAGATGGAAAACTTCGAGGCAAAGAAAGCTGCATATATGAATCTTGTCAAAGAAGGCGCAGACGCTGAGAAGCAAGCAACGGCCTGGAACGAAATGCAGGAAGCATTAGTGACAGACCTGACAGAGAAAATCACAACTCAGGTGCGCAACGACAATATCGACAGCCAAATCCTGTCCGCGCGCGGTCA
>Ga0055532_1001058_pt1 | contig 8527 bp, 10 predicted proteins | sample AraplaCol_mLB_r2_FD_54990 | JGI IMG/M metagenome (GOLD analysis project Ga0055532, IMG submission 54990) | Arabidopsis root microbial communities from North Carolina, USA - plate scrape CL_Col_mLB_r2 | ecosystem: Host-associated > Plants > Roots > Endosphere | place: USA: North Carolina...
TCTGAACAAAACTATGCAGTCACATTTCAGGCGATCGACAGAAATGTAAGAGCAGGTACCCATGTTTACACAGTAACCGCAGAAAATCGAACCGCAAATACCAGAGCCGATGTTGTTGGTCCGGTAACTTTTAGCGGGCTAGCCGTAAAAACGAGAAACTAGTCTGGAGTCATTCACCTATCCATGTTTGCGCACAAAGTAAAAAACGGTCAAAGCTCGACCGTTTTTTCTTTGTGCGATTCATTCTATCGGGACGGGAGGTTGAGTCAGTACAGACTGATCAATTTGGTACCTGGAACGGATACGTTCATGCGAGATGATTGGAATTGGCTGCCATTCCATGTCAACTGGTTTTCAATATACCCGAGTGTGTCTGCATTCGTGGTGCCAATGATCCGTTGAAAAGCCAAGAGATCATATCCCGTTCTGTTCTCATTTGTCACTATAGGATACAGCGCACCTAATGCCAGAGCCTCACCTGAGACTGGTTTTTTTAGCTTGCCGTTTTCATTGTAAAACTGTGACAAATAGTCGTGGCCTTTTAGGCTGATATCAATCGAAAACAGCACGTCTAAAGAAGGACTCGCGACACTAACCCTGTAATTGTCCTCATAGTTCACTCGGAATTGATGCGCTGCATTGTATTTGTCGACGTCAAACATCTCGTGCAGAATGTGATTTTTGAAGGAATAGAGGTAAAAAAAACCGTATCCGCCACTTCCTCCCGAATCGATGCTAACCAGGATGTCGGGTATGCCGTCCTTTGAAAAGTCACCCAGAAAAAGCCTGGCATCATAGCCTGCATTGTTAGGAAAATCCACCCTCGTATTCTGATGGGAGTATCCGTTTTGGATCACCAGTGTGATCTTGTCTGCGAAGTTTCCGGCTCCTGCGGATCTATCTCCGTATAAATAAATGTTATCCAAAATACTGTCTCCCGTAACATCGCCTTGCTTCCAATCCAACAAAGAAAGACGAGAGGCAGCGTTGTCGTACCGTTCTCCTCGAATTGGTCTGTACAAAGGAAACATCCCCTTCATCGTGGCATGGTATACGTCGTAATAATTCTCCCTGAATTCTGGAAAACTGAAGACATGATTCTTCCCCACTTGAGATAGGCAATGTACCTACTTGCAGTTACGATATGTAGATGTTTGACCAGATGATTGGGTAGCTGCCCAGATAAACATGTATTTATTACAACAACAAAAGGGTCATCCAAAAGATGACCCCGACACATTTCTCTCCCCCTTCGCTATTTGCTCGAAAGGTCTGTTGTTTTATAGAGACTGTGGTTGAATTTTCTAAGCAGCCGTGCGAATACTTCCGTTTCCTCCTGAGACCAGCTGGCCATCCTTTTGGAAACCCTCTCCACTCGCGCCATCTTGGTATCCGCTAATTCCGTTCTCCCGAGTTCGGTGATCTGAAAATAGGAAGCCCTCCCATCTGATGGATCGGAGAGGCGAAGCACATATCCTTTTTTCTCCAAAGCCGCAACTTGCCTGCTAACTGTAGAGATATCCAGGTGAAATTCGTCTGCCAAAGCTTTGACTCCCGCTGAACCATGCGTCTCTATTTGATGAAGCAACAGATACGCAGATCGTTCCAACTTGCCGATTGCTTTCTCCGATGTAATGGAAGTGATATGACGAACCAGGACCGCTAATTCTAGTTCAATGATGTCTAATGCTTGTTCATCCATTTTTTATCCTCCGAAAAACATGATTTGACACATGGAAAAATAGTTGTATAATGCAATTATATTTTATAGCTTACATTTTACGTAGAGAGGTGTCAAACAGCATGTCTTTTCAAAATAACTTACAATCCAAACAAGAGGGACAAAGTCTGTTACAACAACCTCGGTCGGTTTGGGCTGTATTTTTTGCTTGTATCATCGCTTTCATGGGTATCGGGCTTGTAGACCCGATATTACCCGCTATCGCCAAACAACTTCACGCCTCACAGAGTGAGGTTACCCTCCTGTTCACTAGCTACAATGCCGTCATGGCGGTGGCGATGTTGATCACGGGTACGGTTTCCTCCAGATTGGGAATCAAGCGCACCCTGCTTGCCGGCATCGTGATCATTGCTATTTTTTCCGCTCTTGGCGGTTTATCGAATGGGATTTGGGAGCTAATCGGATTGCGTGGTGGCTGGGGGCTCGGGAATGCGTTGTTTGTGGCAACCGCTTTGACCGCAATCGTGTCTCTTTCCGCATCGGGTGCTGCAAAGGCCATCATTTTATACGAAGCCGCAATCGGGCTTGGGATCTCTGTAGGTCCCCTCTTGGGTGGAGAGCTGGGTGCTATTTCTTGGAGAGGACCCTTTTTAGGTGTAGCTGTTCTGATGGCAGTCGCGTTTATCGGCCTGTTCGTTATGATGCCAAACAAGCAAACAACGCATGCTGCCAAAACAAAAACCTCCTTGCTCGATCCATTCCGGGCGATGAAACACCGTTCCCTACTGGTACTTGGCCTTACTGCTTGCCTGTACAATTTCGGCTTCTTCACGCTTTTGGCTTATGCCCCATTCGTTATGGACTTAGATGAACATGGCCTGGGCTATGTCTTTTTAGGTTGGGGGGTCTTGCTGGCATTTACCTCTGTGTTCACGGCTCCGAAGCTGCAGCAAAAGTTCGGGACTGTGACCTCCATGTGCGCCATGCTGTTCCTCTTTGCGCTGGACCTGCTTGCGATGGGGATTTGGACTTCGACGCAATGGGTTGTGATCGCTGCAGTTATTTTTGCGGGGGCGTTACTCGGGAATAACAATACCTTGATTACAACAGCTGTCATGAACGCGGCACCTGTAGAGCGAGCTACGGCTTCGGCGACCTACAGTTTCCTACGTTTCTTGGGAGGTGCGGTCGCGCCGTTTCTTGCGGGGAAACTGGCCGAGATTTACAATCCGCATGTTCCGTTTATCGTGGGGGCAGGATTTGTCCTCGTATCCGTACTGTTCGTTCTGGCCAATCGTGCCCATGTAGCGCATGTAGATGATGTTGGGAGCTCTCACTAAGAAAACTCTCTTGTGATGATCCAATCCGCTCTTTTCCTGACGAAGGGAAAGGGCGATTTTTGTATGAAAAATACATATATTACAGGGATTGGCAAGATTGATTCCGGGAGTGGATGAAATGAAGAACCTAGCGAATCAACGGGGAGACTACGGCATCGACGCCCCCAGCGTCGTCCGCAATTTGTTGCTGATCGGAGCCGTTTTCCTTCTCCTAGGCGTGGGTGCATTTTTCATGTTTTCCGGAAAACTGCAATGGCTAGGAACAGTCGTGGGACTCGTCTGCGCGATTTCCTTTCTGGTCGTTACGGTCGAGGCAATGTACATGATATGGAGCAGTAAAGTGGGAAAGTTGCGCGAGCGGGAGAGGCTGCTTGATCTGGTCGTGCTTCGAGGCGACGAGAAGGTCCTGGATGTCGGATGCGGCCGGGGACTTTTATTGAATGGAGCTGCCCACAGACTGACCACGGGAAGGGCCGTTGGCGTCGATATATGGAACCAGCAGGATCAGTCGGGGAATGATCCCGACGTGACGCGCAGAAACTCCATGATCGAAGGTGTAGCCGAACGAGTGGAGATCGTGGACGGTGATGCAAGGAACATGCCGTTTGCGGATCATGAATTCGAGGTGATCGTTTCCAGTCTGGCGATCCATAACATTCCTGGCCCCGAGGAACGGTACCGGGCCATAAGCGAAATGATGCGTGTGCTGAAGCCCGGTGGCCGCTTCGCCGTTCTTGACTTCCAGCATGTGCGGGAATATGCGGAAGCATTTGAGAGGCTCGGCGCTGTCCATGTGCGAATCGTCGGGCTGCACTGGCTCATGTTTCCTCCCGTAAGGATCGTTACAGGAGAAAAAGGTACGGAAAAGTAGCTGTCCAGAAAAAAACCGGCAAAAGCAGCTTCGCTCTTGCCGGAGTCTTTTCTATTCCAAATCAATCACTCTGCCGGTAATGACCCCTTTTTCATCCTTGTGAAATTGGAGCCCCAGATAATGACCATCGCTCTCGCTGAATTGTACCGCGTCCGAGAAACCGGTTTGGCCCTCTGCAAACAACATTTCAGGGGAAAGCTTTACGTTCCAGTCGTTATACTCATAGTTGATCCTGCCTTCTTTGTCATAGGTTACTTCCTTGACGGATTCCGGTAAAACCTTGCCATCAGCTAGTCTTTTCTTCAAGTCCTCAATCTGTTTTACCAGTTCTGCTTCAGCCGGATCAGCGTTGGTGCTAGCTGCTGGTTCTTTCAACAGCTCCTGCAGGTATGCCTCAGCTTTGACAGGGTCGGCTTTGGCTTTGTCCAGAGGCAGATCCAGTAGTACCGCTGCACCATCATAGTCGGATTTGGCGCTTACTTCTCCAGTACTTTCGTTGTAAGCAAACGCATCACTGTTATAGAAGGGGCTGCCGCTGCTGATAGCGAGATAGACCCCTCTGTCGGCGAACATTTCCACTCCATCGCATTCAATCAATCTGTATTGGATTCCGTCCAGTACCGTCTCGCTGTAACCGCCTTTCATCGTGAAAATGTTGACCTGCCATGGCTTCAAGCCTTTAATAAAGGGGGAGATGAAGAATGGCTCTTCGCCGTATGCCGGATCGCTCGTATTCGGCATCGGGCTGCCATCCTGTCTGGCGATGGATACAACCGCATACGTCCTATCCGGATGGATCTCGTTCGCTGGGCTGGAGCTGTTTAGTTCTTTCAGTCCCGCCCCTGAGACGATGCCGTGCAAGGTAAATTTGTAGTCCCCGGAAGCGACGGATTGGTTCACTTCAATAGCGTCACTGCTTTCAAACGCCTTTGCCAAAATCTGCTCTCCCAGATGAACGGCAACCTGCTTGGAACTGAAAAACTGTGTAGCGGCTATAGCCGTTACAGACATCACAAGCGTCAAGACGGCAACCAATACTCCAACAGAAATCCTCTTTTTATGCACGCGCTTCATCGAATTTCGCTCCTTTGCGTGATTGATTATGCCTTGATTCAATTTCTCTTCTGGCTCTACACCCGAAGCAAGAGCTTGCTTGAGCATTCTGTCCCATTTTTCGGAATCATTCATGTGGACTCCACCTCCAAAAGCTTTTTCATGTTCCTTCGTGCCTTGAAAAGCCTGCTTTTGACTGTACCCGGCGGAATACTCAATACAGACGCGATCTCTTCGATGGACATTTCCGCGGTATAGTGCATATAGAGCGGAATCTTTAGTTTGTCTTCCAGCCTGTCTGCGGCAGCTTGTATCGTGTCGCGAAGCTCTAGAGACAGCACGACATTCTCCGGTGTTGCTTCCGTTTCTGGCAGGGAAGCCTTGTCGACAGCCTCGTTGAGTTCGGCAGTAGGCGCAATCCTCTGCCTCCAGGCAAATTTCCGGCGATTGTTTTTGCGCAATCGGATTGCGATGGAGATGAGAAATCCTTTGGGATTTTGGTTCGTATCCATTTTATGGATCAGTTCGATTGCTTTTAGGAACGTTTCCTGATAGAGATCATCCGCATCTTCCTTGTTTCCCGCAAGCCTGTAGCAAAATCCGTAGAGCGCTTTTCCGTGCGTTTTTATTAGATTTGTTAGCTCATCAATATCCAAGTAGGCACTCCTTTCTAAAGGATCTTTCACCTCTATATTGTCATAACTTTGTTTTGGGTTCACAAGAAGGAGAGATTTATCACACGAAAAAACCACGCACAGATTCGCGTGGTTCCTTTCGTTACTTCAACTTGCTTAACTTCTCAATCGCTTGTTGTTCGTTATCCAAGAAAAATATATCGTTACCGTTGTTCGATTCATAGATGAAATCCTTTAAGCTCTGACTTGCATACACGGAGAAATCTCCAACAATGGCGATCTTCTTGCGATAATTGATGAACTTCTGAAGGATTTCGCCTGCCAGACGTGTTTTCAAATCGAAAAAGCGCTCGCTAATGAGGGATTTGTCTATGATGATCCGATCGCTGTCTGCTTCATATTGTACCGTTGCCATAAGATCCAATGCTGACTGGACATCCTCGATCAGGATCTCGTTACCTTTCACAATGGCGATATTGCCTCCGACTGCTTCCACTTTTTCTATCTTCATATTTACCCTCCTACATTAACGAATGTTCATCATCCTCAATAAAACCTCTCACATAAGGATACTATACCATTATATTAGTCCATAACACTTACCTCTCTGATTCCGACGGAGGTCTTATCCATCTGGGTAACGTGCCCAGCCTTCGTCTACGGCAGAAAAACAGGAGCCATAGCAGGTGCGTTCAGAATGGGCCTCTTCGAGACGTATCGAGGATCATCGTAGTACCACTTGCCGGGCGTCTGAAGAAAATTGTTGGGAAATCAAAATCGCTTAGGGGACCATACCTTCTCCTAAGCGATTTTTTCTCGGCAAGAATGATTGTAAAGCGATCCAAGGAGTACATAGCGCAGTCAGGGTTTCATGATCATGAAAATGAACAAGAGAGTTCCCAGTACAGAAGTCACCCAAAACAAATTTTGTGCCTTTGCAAAAAGAATTTGCTGTTCTGCGGGCAAAGAAGACGCCTCGCGATTGGCTGGATCGTGCAGCCAAGTATTCACTTTCTGTGCAGCCGGAGAGACAAATCCGATTATTATGATTTGAATCACGATATAAAGCACAAGGGAGCCAAATAACCAGAGTTGCATAAAGGAACCGTATTTCCCGATCCAAATCAAGACAAGGCCGCTTAGTACAGCAATCGAACCTCCTACCTTAGGGAATATCTCCAATATGTTGAATAAACGCATCGAGTGTCTCAATTCATTTATACTCTGACGGGATTTCAACAGAACATGACTGAAAAACACCGGACCAACTCCGAGAATAGCCGACAACACATGAACCAACACGAGCCACTTCAATAAACATCTTCCTCTCTGGCCCCAGTTATTTTTTCACGTAATTGATCCAAACTTTTGTTCCATTTAGACCAATGATCTTTACAGTAACTTCCCATGATTCAGTGTTAACTTGGAATGCTGGCAAACCGTCCAACTCCGATTCAGCTACAATGTCAAATCCGTTCTCTTTTAGAATTTCACGATAACGTTCACCGGTTTTCTGGACAGATTCCTCTACTTCGAACTGGACAAGGTAATAGGGGTCTCCCGGGTTTATTCCATCGCCCATTTTAATCGCTGTTAGATTCTTGGCATTCTCCAATATCGGAATGTCATCCGGTACGGCATTCGGAGGTTTTACCCCTTGCTGTGCCATTTCCGTCGTGATTACAATCTGATTTGGCATATCCACTACGTTCATGGCAGTTTCCTTAGGAGATTCGGTGCTTTCGGTTGCTTCGTTCTGTGGTTCCGTTTTTTCCTCCACAGCCTTCTCAATTGCGGGTGGCTTTGTCTCGCTTTCTTCAGAGGTCTTTTGGCTGCTGCCTCCAGCGCATCCAGTGAAAGTAGCCGATACAAGAACGCATAATAGGAGCAAACAAACCATTCTGTTTCCTTTTATGACAGCATTCCACACATTCACTTTAGGAAATCACTCCTTCTCTGCCTATCAATGAAGCTGACATTATCGGAATCGTTACTGTTTCACTTTCAGCATGTTCAAAATTGCCGTTACAGACTCGGCGCGGGTCGATAGTTCATTCGGCTTAAATCTATTGTCTTGAATATAACTAGAGATGCCGTACAGTTCGGCTGTAGCGGCACTGCTTCTCGCATAGTATGGAATAGCCGCATCATCCAGATACCCGGTCCCAGCACCATCCACGACCGGTAGGTTCCCGGCACGGACGACCATGGTGATCATCTCAGCGTGGGTGATCGTTTTGTTCGGACGAAATGTTCCGTCAGGATAGCCCTTGATAATGCCCAGTTCTACACACTGCGCAATCTCCTGGACGGCCCACGAACCGATCGTCTCCCTGTCTGTGAAGGTGAGCCCACCTCCTTTGCCCGAAGGCTTCAGACCGTTCATCAGCAGAACGGCAAACTCTGCGCGGGTGACGGTGCGATCCGGTTTGAAGGTGCCGTCGGGATACCCTTTCACGATGCCTTTGCCTACCGCCTGGATGATGTTCTGTTTGGCCCAATGTCCGCTGATGTCCGACAACGAAATGTCGGAAGCAGGCAGATCGTTCGTTTCCGTCACCGTCACGACACTTTGCTTGAAGTATCCTCCGTCTTCCGTGGTTACCGTAATCGTCGTTTTCCCCGGTGTAACGCCTGTCACTTTACCGGAATCGTCCACCTTGGCAATGTCGTCGTCACGGCTGGACCACTTCAGTTCCTGAAATGTGGCGTCGTCTGGCGTGACTGTCGCCTTCAGCGTCTCGCTCTGCCCAACCTTCAAGGTCAGTTCGGTTTTATTCAGGTTCACACCGCTTACGGAAACCAGTCCGATGGCGTATACACTTTTGTCCAGAGATCCTACATATATGGCCCCATCCGGACCGATCGCCGGTGAAGATCCGATCTCTGCCGCTGTTTCGAAGTGCCATTTTTCCTTTCCATTTGATCTGATCGCATACAGTTTTTT
>Ga0055532_1001074_pt1 | contig 8454 bp, 7 predicted proteins | sample AraplaCol_mLB_r2_FD_54990 | JGI IMG/M metagenome (GOLD analysis project Ga0055532, IMG submission 54990) | Arabidopsis root microbial communities from North Carolina, USA - plate scrape CL_Col_mLB_r2 | ecosystem: Host-associated > Plants > Roots > Endosphere | place: USA: North Carolina...
ACACAAAAACGACTAAACCGTTGTTCCCCTGTAAATTACAGGTTAACAACGGCTGCATAGTCAGTCTTTTTAAATATGTCTACTTGACAGGGTTAAGTCCATTAGGTAGTCTTTTTTAAATGGAAACAAATATATAGAGGACTTTTAATATTAAAGAGAATTGAGAAATTACTCGAAAAGTTTAGCTTCTTCTAGATCATAGATAATCGATGAAATTAACTGGAGTTAATGGGAAAAATTGTAAAATGGTAAAAAAAAAATTTAGGACGTAGAACTAATAGATTACTAGAAATAAAAAAAATAGAGGAAGATCCTCTATTAATAGTCGAACTTATAAACCGCCAAGTGCTTTAATCGTAGCAGGTCCTACGATTCCGTCTACTTTTAAATGCCGGTCTTTTTGAAATTTGCGCACGGCTTGGTCTGTATTGTTTCCAAATATACCATCGATTCCTTTTGTATTATAACCGAGTGCTGTAAGCTTTTGTTGAAGCTTTTTAACTGTAGCTCCACGATTGCCCTTTTTTAATACAGTTCCAGTTGGGATAACAGCATTTGAACCACCACTACTACTTGTTACTTTGTATCCATTTGCATTTGCTATTGAGTCAAATGATTTACTTGAAGTTGTAATGACTACAGGTGTACTCAATTTTACTCTATCAAAAAGCCATTCTACTTCATTATCATACATTCTAACACAGCCGTGACTGACGTATTTTCCAATCGAACTTGGGTTATTGTTACCGTGGATGGCATATGTAGTTCCCCATGTACCACGAGCATTTAATCCAAGCCAACGGTTTCCGAGTGGATTTCTTGGATCCCCGCCAGGAATATGACCTGTATAGTAAGGTCTATTCACAATTTTATTTACAATTTTAAACTTACCTTCCGGCGTCAAAGATTGATTTTTACCAGTAGCTACTTTAAAAACTTTGTAGAGTTTACCATTTTCATAATAAGCTAGTTGATTTGTTGATTTATTAATTATAATGAATTGAGATGTAGCAGCTGCCTGGCTAGGTTTAATACCAATACCCACAAACATAAGACAAGTTAAAATTAAAACAGCAAGCCATTTTCTTATCAATACCGTCCCTCCCGAATCATTTTTTTTAAAGACTAATCAATTAATCCTATGATTGTAGAAGTTGTCCATTTGTCATTTTTTTCAAATATGCCTAAAATAACTAAAGAAGATGATATATGTAATGAATTTTCATAGTTCTTTTGGTTTGTATGATTAGGACGGAGGAATCGGAATATAGTACTAATGACTTGAAAAAGGAAAATGATCTATTTAAAGAAGTGGAGATGAAAAGATGAAAATTAATAATTATTTGCTGCAACTATCATTACTAATCATCATTATTTTTGGTGGAACTTTTATCATTCATATAATTAAAACGGGTGAATTTTTATTAGATCAAATTATTGGGTTTTCAGTAGGGATCTTAATCTTATTCTTTACTTTAATTTGGAGAAAATCTAGTAAACTTTCATAAGTCGTGAAATTTGAGAAATCTAATACAAACTTCGAGTTTTATAGTAGAATGATAGAATATATGTTTAAGATATTTCTGTGTTCTTGAATTGTATAAGGAAATAGACTTTATATTTAAGAAGAACAGTTAAATATACTAGTCTTTCAAGTAATTAGTTAGGGAGGAACGATTTTGTTTAAACGTATTTCTTTCTTTATTTTTGTTAATATTTTGGTGTTAATTACAATTACTACGATTACAACATTATTAGGTGTACCACGTTATATTGGTAATGGGGGATACTGGGCACTCCTTGCATTTAGTGTAATTGCAGGTTTTAGTGGAGCGATTATTTCATTGTTATTTTCTCGTATAATGGCCAAATGGGTTATGGGTGTAAAATTAATTGATCCTCGTTCTCCTCAAAATGATCGATTTAATTTTGTACTAGAAGAGACTTATCGTTTAGCAAAACTTGCTGGTTTAAAAAAGATGCCACAAGTGGGTGTATATGATTCAGTTGAAGTTAATGCTTTTGCTACAGGACCTAGTAAAAGACGATCTTTAGTAGCTGTTTCTAGTGGAATGATTGAGACCATGGATCGTCCAGCGATTAGTGGTGTTCTTGCACACGAAATTGCGCATATAAAAAATGGAGATATGGTTACTACAACTTTATTACAAGGTATAATAAACACTTTTGTCATTTTCTTCTCCCGTTTAGTTGCAAAAATTGTTTCTAATTTTGTAAGAGAAGAATTATCTTATGTAGTATATTTTCTTTGTTCGTTAGTATTTGAGATTGTATTCAGTATTTTAAGTAGTCCAATTATTTTCTGGTATTCAAGAAAAAGAGAGTTTAAGGCAGACAGGTATGCCGCAGAACTTGGTGGAAAAGATAACATGATTTATGCTTTAGAATCATTAAGTCGAACTATTAAATTAGTTGATGATCGTCAGAAATCGATTGCAGCTTTTAAAATTAGTGGAAAAGAGAAATTCGCAAGATTATTCTCAACTCATCCTCCATTAGAAAAACGAATTGAACGTTTAAAATCATTATAAAAGTTAAAGGCTTTTTACATTTAGCGATGTAAAAAGCCTTTTTTTGCATGAGATTGAAAGAAGGATTTCAATTAGTTTTAGGGAATATAGATATTAAAAAGATGAGGTGTACTTTAATTTGGAGAGAGATAAAATTGAAAAATTGAAGACAATAGGAATAATTTTAGGTACTTTTGTTATAACCCTCGGAATTATCATATCTATTGCTATTATTAATTTTAATCACGCTAAAGCACATCCCATTATTACTCAAATACCTAAATCCAAAAGAATAATTACACTAGTTACTAAACAAGAATTAATGAACGTAGATTCAAATTTAAAAACTAATGTTTGTGAAGTGATCGAACTCCCAAAAACAGATAATAAAAACCAGTATAAAATTGTTTGTGATGATGCTGAGAAATATGTATTTACTGACAAAGAAATATTAGATAAAAATTCTAATCCTCCTTTGAAAGTCGGTGACACGGTTTACTTAACACTATATAAAGATGGTAAATTAATGGTGAGAATAGAAAATGAATAAGTCCCAAAAATTGTTTGAAAGTTAAATACACACCGATCTGATTGGAATATAAATAAAGGAACTTCAAATTAGATGAAGTTCCTTTTTCTTTTTTATTTATAGTTTTTCTCCATTTGAAGCAATTACGTCTTTGTACCAGAAAAATGATTTTTTCTTCTTTCGTTCTAATGATCCACTACCGTCGTCATGTTTATCGACATAAATGAAACCATAACGTTTTGAGAATTCACCTGATGATGCACTAACAAGGTCAATACAACCCCAGCTAGTATAACCCATTAATTTTACGCCATCTTGAATTGCTTCTCCCATCGCATTAATATGCTCACGTAAATAATCAATTCGATAATAATCATTAATTGATCCATCATCTTCTACTTTGTCAAATGCACCTAGGCCGTTTTCTACGACAAATAATGGCACTTGGTAACGGTCATACAATTGATTTAAACTAATTCGTAAACCTACTGGATCAATTTCCCAGCCCCAGTCACTTGCTTTTAGAAAAGGATTTTTAACTCCGCCAATCAGATTTCCTTGTGAGCTTTCTAGGTCAGATTTTTCCTTTTTCTCTGTTCTAGACATATAATAACTGAACCCAATATAGTCAACAGTGCCTTCTTTAATTAATTCTAAATCCCCATCTTGCATTTCAATATTAATATTGTTTTCTTTAAAGAAGCGTTTAATGAATGAAGGATATTCGCCACGAACCTGAACGTCTGCACAGAAGTAATTAAAAAAGCGTTCTTCCTCAAGGGCATACATTACGTTGTTAGGATTCGAATCAAATGAATAAACCGGAGCATATAAAATCATACATCCAATTTGAGAATCTTGAATGATTTCATGACATGCTTTGACAGCAATACTACTTGCAACAAATTGATGATGAAACGCCTGAAATGTTGGTTGGTATTTATCTTTTTCTTCTTTTATCGAAAAACCAAGACCCATAATTGGCATAATTAATCCACTATTTATTTCATTAAAAGTCATCCAATATTTTACTTTGTTTTTATAACGATTGAAGATTGCGTTCACGTATCTTTCAAAGAAGGTTACTACTTCTCGATTTCTCCAACCGCCATATTGTTTTACAAGATTTACTGGCATTTCATAGTGTGAAATGGTAACAACTGGTTCAATGCCATATTTGTGTAATTCATCAAAAACACGGTCATAGAAAGCTAATCCATCTTCATTTGCTTCTACTTCATTTCCATTTGGAAAGATTCTTGTCCAAGCAATTGACATTCGGAAAACTTTAAAACCCATTTCCGCAAACAAAGCAATATCTTCTTTATATCGGTGATAGAAGTCGATACCTTCGTGGTTAGGATAATTATACTTTGAACGATCAATCTCAAAATTAAATCCAGGTGACTGTAAAATGTTCAGTCTTTCCTTTCCGCCTGGAAGAACATCGGCTATATTTAAACCTTTATTTCCTTCATAAAATCCGCCTTCCATTTGATTAGCAGCAGTAGCGCCACCCCATAAAAAATCTTTAGGAAACTTAAACTGATTCATTTTTTTACCTCCTAATTTCTTTTTAGTTGTTTATAAAAATCCATATTTTTAATTAATGAGAATATAAACGAATCATAACGTTAACGAAGATGTAAGTAAATAAGTGGATGGAATCTAGTTTCTATTCACAAAAGTAAATAATTGTTTCATAAATGTAACGCTGTGTTTTTTATTTTGTATGTTAAGATAATAAAATAGATTGAAATTATTTAGTACTTAGTTATTAAAGGAGAACAATATAAAATGTTTTCGAATGATCAAATCGCGTCTTTTAATGAGTTAGAGTTATCTTTATATAATTACATTTCACAAAATATGGAAAAAGTAGCTTATATGCGTATACGTGAAATTGCAGATGAAACCCATGTTTCAACTTCTACAATTTTACGTTTTTGTAGAAAACTAAATTGCGACGGTTTTTCTGAATTTAAAGTAAAGTTAAAAATGTATTTGGAAGAGGAGAAACGAACCTTTGTAAAAAGCGCTCAACATACGCTAGTGGAATTTTTTGAGAGATCATTAAAAGGGGATTTAGAAGATAAAGTGAAAGAGGCAGCTATTGAAATAAACAAAGCTGAAAATATAATTTTTATTGGAATAGGTAGCTCAGGCATTCTTGCTGAATATGGTTCGAGGTACTTTTCAAGTTTAGGAAAATTTTCACTTTATATAAAAGACCCACATTTTCCTATTCATTCAAAATTAACAAAAAATAGTATAGCAATCGCTTTGTCGGTCTCTGGTGAAACTATTTTCACAGTAAATCATCTGAATTTACTTAAACAAGAAGGTTGTAAAATTATTAGTATTACGAACAACAAATTATCAACAATTGCAAAAATTTCTGATTTAAATATTCCCTATTATGTAACAGAAGAGTATTTTGAAAAAGCAAATATTACTACGCAAGTTCCAGTGGTTTATATAATTGAATCAATAGCGCGCGAAATTTATCGAATTAATCAATAAGTCAAATGGTCTATGAATATTTATACTTATTATAAGAAGGGATTTCTCCATATGTGAGGAACGTTATTTATCCCAACAAAGAATAAAGGAGTATTAATATTGATGAAATTGATCGATCCCACATTACATAAAGATTGGGTAACACCACATTCAAAAATGTGGTACGAACAAATAGGCAAAATATATGGGGAATACACATATCCTTGGAATTCAACAATTACAGAGCCGAATGGGGAGTTAATGTTTAATAATGAAGTATTTGAAATGATTAATAACAAAACTGTTTTAGATGTAGGATGTGGACATGGAGAATTTACTATTAAATGTAGTGAAAAAGCAAAAGAAATTGTAGGATTTGATCTTACAAATGATTTTATTAAAACTGGAAATGAATCGAAAAAACCAAATGTGTCTTTTATAGTTGGCAGTACAAAAAATGTATTACCTTTCGAATCGGAACAGTTTGATTGTGCATATAACCGAAAAGGACCTACATCAGCTTATCATGAACTGAAAAGAGTAGTAAAAAAAGGAGGCAAAATCCTTGGGCTTCATCCTGGTGATGATTTAGGAATTGAATTGCCTAAATTTTTTCCTAATCTTTTTGAATCAATGAATAGCGAGAAACCAATTTTAAAAACGATAGAACAAAGAGTTGAATTAAGTAAATTTGTGAGTGTAGAAATCCAAGTTATTAATAGTATCGAATTTTTACATACGCCCCTTGATGTTTTAAAACTAAGATGCTTCGGCCAAAAACAATCACTATTAAAAGAGATAATAGAAAATAATTTATTAGAAGTTAAACGAATATTTGAACAAAATGCAACTAATGAAGGATTACCGATTACTTTTTCACGATACTTCGTTAAAGCGCAGGTTTAAATTTATTTAAGAGGATGAAAATATCCTCTTTTTTTTGAGTTTTAAATTATAAAGAATATTTTTATTTAATTCATACTATTCCAATGTAAAAAATTCCCATATATTTTTTAGACATATTAACTAATCAAATTTTAATGTGAAGACATAGATTATATTGGTATGGAAAATGGACAAGAATTTATTACCAAATCTGTTCTCTAGTAAGAAAAGGTGATAATTTGGGAAAAGACAACAAAGAAAATAAAAAATCTTGTAATTGTAAAGATTGCAAATGCAAGTGTAAGAACTGTGAGTGTATAGATTGTAAAAAATGCAAATGTAAGAAATGTAAGGACAATAAATGTAAGAACTGTAAAAAGTGTAAATGTAAGGATTCAAAGAAATGTTACTGTTGTGATAAATGTTGTAGAGGCCCTAGAGGTAAGAGAGGTAAAACTGGTCCACAAGGGCCAACTGGAGTAACGGGGGCTGCCGGATCAACTGGTCCGACTGGAGAAAGAGGAGTAACAGGTTCAACTGGAGCGACTGGAGCAACAGGTATTACAGGTGTAACAGGATCAATCGGAGCGACTGGATCAACGGGAACAACAGGTGAAACAGGACCAACGGGAGCAACAGGAACGACAGGAGTAACCGGTACAACTGGAGCAACTGGATCAATAGGCCTAACCGGAGTAACAGGAATTACTGGTCCAACCGGAGCAACTGGATCAACGGGCATAACCGGAGTAACGGGAATGACAGGTGAAACAGGATCAACGGGAGCAACCGGAGCAACAGGAGCGACTGGATCAATAGGCAAAACCGGAGTAACGGGAACGACGGGTGATACAGGAGCGACAGGAGCGACTGGATCAACAGGCATAACTGGAGTAACGGGAGCAATCGGAACAACAGGAGTAACTGGATCAACGGGAGCAACAGGAGCGACTGGGTCAACAGGCATAACCGGAGTAACGGGAATGACAGGTGAAACGGGAGCAACCGGAACAACGGGAGCAACTGGCATAACAGGAGTAACCGGAACGACTGGTGGAACGGGAACAACAGGGACAACTGGAGCGACAGGAGCAACAGGAGTGACTGGCGAAACGGGAATAACTGGGACAACTGGAGCGACAGGAGCAACAGGAGTGACTGGCGAAACCGGAATAACAGGCCCAACCGGAGCAATGGGAGCGACTGGCATAACAGGAGTAACCGGAACGACTGGCGAAATGGGAACAACAGGCCCAACCGGAGCGACTGGCATAACAGGAGTAACCGGAATGACAGGCTCAACCGGGGCAACCGGAGTGACCGGAACGACTGGCCCAACGGGAGTAACTGGAACAACAGGATTGACGGGAGCAACAGGAGAAACAGGCCCAACAGGAGCAACGGGAACGACAGGCTCAACCGGAGCAACCGGAGTAACCGGAGTAACCGGAACGGCAGGCCCAACAGGAGAAACAGGCCCAACGGGAGCAACAGGGGAAACAGGAGAAACAGGCCCAACCGGAGCAACGGGAACGACAGGCCCAACCGGAGTAACAGGAACAACCGGAGTAACAGGCCCAACCGGGGCAACCGGAGCGACAGGCCCAATGGGAGCAACCGGAGTAACCGGAACGACAGGAGCAACCGGAGCGACAGGAGTAACAGGAGCGACAGGCCCAACCGGAGTAACCGGAGAAACAGGCCCAACCGGAGCAACCGGAGTAACAGGAACGACAGGAGTAACAGGAACAACAGGAGCGACAGGAGCAACCGGAGTAACCGGAGAAACAGGCCCAACCGGGGCAACCGGAGCGACAGGAGCAACCGGAGAAACAGGCCCAACCGGGGCAACAGGAGCGACAGGAGCAACCGGAGTAACAGGTCCAACCGGGGCAACCGGAGCGACAGGAGCAACCGGAGTAACAGGCCCAACCGGGGCAACCGGAGCGACAGGAGCAACCGGAGTAACCGGAGCGACAGGCCCAACCGGGGCAACCGGAGCGACAG
>Ga0055532_1001083_pt1 | contig 8402 bp, 7 predicted proteins | sample AraplaCol_mLB_r2_FD_54990 | JGI IMG/M metagenome (GOLD analysis project Ga0055532, IMG submission 54990) | Arabidopsis root microbial communities from North Carolina, USA - plate scrape CL_Col_mLB_r2 | ecosystem: Host-associated > Plants > Roots > Endosphere | place: USA: North Carolina...
ACTAGTTCTGCCCTACAGTTTGTACACCTATTACCGCTTGTTTGCGGAAGGATGGGTGAGTTGGCCGTTGATCTGGAAGACGCTGCCTTACTCGTTTTTGGTGATTCCGGTACTGTATCTCGCCCTTACATTGGGGGAAAAGGCGATTAAGCCGTTGAAAAGCTAAAGGAAAAAGAGAGGAAACTTGGACTGGCGACCTTTCCAAAATTGACAGACTATTCTACAATGAGAAGGACAAACAAAGCGTGGCAAAACAACATGAACATGCGGATACAGGAGGTGGCCCAAACGTGATTGATGCAGAACGTCTATGGGAACGGCTGATGCAGCTTGGCACAATTGGCAGACAGACAGAAGGAGGGGTTACCAGGCTTTCCTTTACCCCGGAAGAACGGGCAGCCAAAGACTTGGTGGCTGGCTTCATGCGGGAGGCAGGCTTAACCGTACGCGAAGACGAGAGCGGCAATCTGATCGGGCGCAAAGAGGGCAGGAATCCAGCGTCTCCGCTGGTGCTGGTCGGCTCCCATATCGATTCGGTACCGAATGGCGGTGACTTCGATGGACCGCTGGGCGTCCTCGCAGGAGTAGAAATCTTGCAAGCGATGAACGAGCGCGGCGTGGAGACGGATCATCCCATCGAGGTCGTCGCCTTTACAGACGAAGAAGGCACACGCTTCGGCTACGGTATGCTCGGCAGTCGGGCGCTTGGAGGACGACTGCGGATCGAGGAGTTGGACGCTCGAGACGAGAACGGGATCACAATCGCCCAAGCCATGCGGCAGAACGGACTCGATCCTGAACAGATCGGCCTTGCGAAGCGGGAGCCGGGAAGTGTCAAGGCATACGTGGAATTGCACATCGAACAAGGAAAAGTCCTGGAAAGTCGTGGCCTGTCTGTAGGTGTCGTCAATGGAATCGCAGGACCGATCTGGGTCAAATTCACATTGGATGGAGAAGCAGGTCACGCGGGAACGACTCCAATGACGATGCGCCGCGACCCGCTGGCAGCCGCATCGGAAATAATGCTGGTCATTGAAAGGGAAGCGGCACGGACAAAAAGCACAGTCGGCACGGTCGGCAAACTGCAGGTATATCCCGGCGGAGCGAATGTCATCCCGGGGCGCGTCGAGTTTACGCTCGACCTGCGCGATGTGGACGAAGCTGTACGCACACGCGTCGAAGAGAGAATCTTGCGCGAAGCAGAAGAAATCTGCGAGCGTCGTGGGGTCAAGCTCTTAGTAGAAGACCTACAGCGGATGGCTCCAGTGCTCTGTTCGCAAGAGGTGCAGGAGGCAACTTTGGCTGCATGCGAGGCAGAGGGACTGGAGACGATGATTCTGCCAAGCGGCGCCGGACACGACGGCATGCAATTGACAGATTTTTGTCCTGTCGGTATGATTTTCGCCCGTTCCCGGGATGGCATCAGCCACAACCCGGCGGAATATACGTCGAAGGAGGATTGTGCGAGGAGTGCTGCGGTATTGTATCGCACGGTACTTGCATTGGCGACCCTATCACCCCGATAAAAGGTTCGATGAAGGAGGAGAACAGAATGACAACGACAATCGCAACGCTGAATCAAGCAGTTGAGGAGATCAAGGAGCAGGTGATCTCGTGGAGGAGGTATCTGCATCAGCATCCGGAGCTTTCTTTCCACGAGGAAAAAACGGCACAATTTGTCTATGATACACTGCAATCCTTTGGAAATCTCGAAATTAGCCGTCCGACCAAGACAAGCGTCATGGCTCGCTTGATCGGCCCGGTGCCAGGTACCGTCCTGGCGATGCGCGCTGACATGGATGCGTTGCCGATAACCGAAGAGAATACATTCGAGTTCGCCTCCCAAAATCCCGGTGTGATGCACGCTTGCGGACACGACGGGCATACAGCCATGCTGCTTGGGGCAGCTAAGCTGCTGGCGGGAATGAAAGATCAGGTAAAAGGGGAAATCCGCTTTTTCTTCCAGCACGCAGAAGAACTCTTTCCCGGCGGCGCGGAAGAAATGGTTCAGGCCGGCGTGATGGAAGGCGTCGACCTGGTAATCGGAACGCATCTATGGGCTTCTATGGAGCACGGCAAGATCGGAATTTGTCCGGGTCCTGTGATGGCGGCGCCTGATACCTTCTGGGTTACGGTGCAGGGAAAAGGCGGCCATGCCGCGATTCCGCATCAGACGGTCGACAGCATCGCCGTCGCGGCTCAGGTTGTGACCAATCTGCAGCATATCGTCTCCCGCAATACCGATCCATTGGATAGCCTCGTCATTTCCGTGACGCAATTTATTGCCGGAACCACACATAACGTCATTCCAGGCTCGGTCGAGCTATGCGGTACGGTGCGCAGCTTCGATCCTGCCTTGCGCGAAAGCGTCCCCGGCATGATGGAGCGGGTGATCAAAGGAATTACCGACGCGCATGGGGCTTCCTATACCTTCAAGTACGTAAATGGCTATCGTGCCGTCATCAATGACGAGGAGGTCAGTCGCATGATGGAAGAGGTCGTCGTCGAGACGCTCGGTTCGGAATGGCTCGAGAGAAATCGTCCGACGATGGGCGGGGAGGACTTTTCTGCCTTCCAGCAAAAAGCTCCCGGCTGCTTCTTTTACATCGGCGCTGGCAATCAGGAGAAGGGCATTATCTACCCGCATCACCACGCCCGCTTCACGGTGGACGAGGATGCGCTCGAAATCGGCGTAAAGACGTTCGTGAATGCAGCGAGAAAGATTGTTATGGAGTAAAATATACGTGCCAGCCTCAGTTGTAGGGCTGGCATTTTTTTGTGCGCCCAGCATTGGCGATAGCAATAGGGTTATAGTCCCGTGGGTTTGATTTGTAACATTTTGTAAAATACTGTCGTATTACAATTTTTGAATGAAAAGGAAACATGGTGTAAAGTACAACTTGGTAGCAAATTACAAAATAAGGTTGTAATGGAATGATTTTGAAGAAGAGTATATTAACGCCATTCATTTTGGCGGTTACATTAGTTCTTAGTATTATAAGCAACGCCAACGCAGCAAGGAATGATGCCCTTGAAATCACAGATATTTCTCGCTCTGCAAGCGCTATTGAAATTACATGGTCAGGTGATTACACCAAGTATGAGGTTTTCGCAGATGGGAAAAGTGTATACGAGGGTAGCGATAATAGTTTTAATCATGAAGGACTGAATGCTGACACTGCTTTTGAATATTTGATTGTTGCTTTTGATGAAAATAATGAAATAGTAGATGAAGCAAAGGTAGAAACATATACCACACAAGAAAAGAAAAACAAGGCCCTCACTGCTGCGGATAACTCTCTTGCTTCGATTCGAGTTTCAACGATATACAAAAAAGATTCTTTTAGGTTTGATTGGGATGACATTAGAGGTATTGATAAATATGATGTCTATAAAGATCATGAAAAAATAGGGACAATTAAAGGTAGCGAGTACAGTGAAACACAACTTGAAGAAGGACTCTATGAGTTTATTGGTAAAATAGAGGTTGATGATTTCAAAAAGGAAGAAATCCGTAGAGAAGCAGAGGAAAAATTGCAGCGAGAACTAACTCCTGCAGAAGAAGAAGAGGTGTTTTTTGAAAATTACTCCATTATTAAATCGTTTACCCCTAATATCGGAAATAAAAATATACTGAATGATACAAAAGAACCAGCCTTTTCATACGTTTTCAAGTGTTACAAGTCCGGAAATTGATTATACTTACACTGCAGAAATTAAAAGTGAGAATGGTGGAAAAATTGTTCTTCATGGATCACATGATAAGGCACCTTCACATGAGTTTAATTATAGAGTCGACGGTGGTCCTTATCAAGTAATCTTCAAACATGATATAGTCGATTTTAAGTATCTCTTTGGAGTATATCCTAATTGGTACTTTAACTTTTCTAATTAGTAATAAAGATCTTACCCTATCACTATGGGGTAAGATTTTTACATAAGGAGGCAAAATGATGAAAAAGATAAATATTTCTCTTTTACTTGCATTGATAGCTAATGGAGGGTTTATTGTCTACATCTTACTTGAGAAAACAGGGTTAAATAATTGGTTAGTCAAAGGATGGATTTTAAATATATTTATATTAATCTATTTCCTGTCGTTCGTTTTCATTTATATCGAGTTCTGGAAGAAAGTAAAAAAAAAATATCTATATTCTGCACTAATTGTTAACTTGATTGGAGTAATAATGTATGTGGTCTATTGGCTCTTAGAAACCGCTTAGTTATTGTAATGAAATCATTTTACCTCGGTAAAATCACATTCTTAAAGTGGGCAGGTAACTAACGAAATGTTATTCACAATTAATAAGGTGGTTAAAGCAAAGCACCCGTTCCCTTTCTAAAATAGATCTTAAAACAATGGTGGCTTTCATTGCTTTAAGGCCGTTTCGGTTTAACCCCCTAAAATTTGAGTTATTATGGCTCTGCTGTAACCATGCCACTACTTCGACCCTTTGGGAGTTTAGGGAGGGAAAAGTCTCGCGTCAGGGGGAGCGCTTGACCCAAGACTTTTCTCTTCCAGGATACTAGTTAGATCGAGGAAAGGTTCCTGTGCCATTACTCACCACTCGATTTGTGTTTACACAAAACGGACCAGGGTGAGTCTTTTTGTTTATCTTGTTTTCAGAAAATTGGAAAGGAATTCTCCATCTCTTAAAGGAAAAGCTTGACGAGGAAAAAGGGAAAAAAACGCAAGGCATTTGGGATCTTGACCCAGGCGCAACGGAAAAGGCGGAACACGATTTCAGCGGCCAACCCTGAACCACTTCTTCGAAATGGCTGCTTTTGGCCGCGGTTCCGCCTTTGGAGTGGAGCCGGCCTTGATCAACCCCAAGCGAAGATCCCACCCCGCCTAGAGCTTTTTTCCCTTTTTCCTCCTCCCAGCTAAAGTTTGTGGAACACTATTCATAACCCTTTATTTCTATTTATTTTCAGTTAATTCCAACTTAAGGAAATTATGCTATAATTTATTTTTCGTATAGTGCTATGAACTACTGCCATTTTGAAAGAATCGAGGGGTATTCATGCCGTTCATCACAGAGACAAAAGAGCTGGGCCGCGTCTTTGGCAGCGGCACGGCTGCTGTTCGCGCCTTGCAAGGAGTCGATTTGCAGGTCGAAAAAGGGAAGCTACTGGTGCTTAGAGGACGCTCCGGCTCCGGCAAGACGACATTGCTGAATCTGCTTGGCGGATTGGACCGACCTACTAGCGGGGAGGTCTATTTTCAAGGGAAAGAGATTGGTGGATTGCCAGATCGAAATCGAACAAAAATTCGAAGGCAAGGCATGGGATTTATTTTTCAATCATTTGGTCTGTTTCCCTTGATGTCTGCTGAGGAGAATGTGGAATTCGGACTGCGTCTGTCAAAAGTCGCTGCCCGAGAATGGAAGACGAGAATCCACGAATCGCTGGAGTTGGTAGGGTTGAGCAAAAGAGCTCACCATCGCCCCTATGAGATGTCCGGAGGAGAACAGCAGCGCTGCGCGATTGCCCGGGCAGTGGCTCATCGTCCGGAGCTGCTGTTGGCCGATGAGCCAACGGCAGAATTGGACAGCAAGACGGGCAGAAAAATCAGCAGTGTTTTTCGCAAGCTGGTAGAAGAAGAAGGGATGAGCATTATCATGACGACGCATGATCCGAGTGTGATGGAGGTGGCCGATATTGTATACGAATTGGAAGACGGAAGCATCCGTCAAAGGTAGCTTGCCCAGCTTTTTGAGGCATTCGGTTCTGGCAGCCACCTTCGCATCGCTATTGTCTGGCTGTTCCTTGCTGCCCAAAGAAGAACCGATCCTCGCGCCTCCGCTGGTGGAACCTGTCCAGGTCACGTATGACGTGGCAGAAGTCAAGAGAGGAACGATCACGAAGGGGATTAGAGGAACAAGCACCTTTACCACTGTCGACAAAAAGGAGCTCTCTTTCCCGGAGAGCAAGGGCTTGAGGCTGAAGATGCTGAACGTAAGCAGCGGAGATATGGTGAAGGCGGGGCAAGTATTGGCTGAACTGGATGCAGCCGAATTGGAGCGAAGCGTCGAGATGGCCAAGTATGAAATCGACAAAGCCAAACTGGAGCTTCTGGAGGCACAGCAGGATAACAAATACGAGGTGGAAGAGGCTAGGTTGGATGTCGTCAAGGCAGAGATGAACGTCAAGGTAAACGAGACCAAACTAGCCCAGATCGAGCTGGAACAAGCCAAGCTGAAGCTGGCGGAGCTGGAAGACCCCAAACGGCGTGAATACCAGATCGAGCGTGCGAAACTGAATGTCAAGCAACGGGAGATGGATCTGTCCAGTCTGCAAAAGAGATTGGCGGATACCAAGCTGGTCGCCCCGATGGATGGATTGGTTCTTTTTGTCAGTAATGAGCAGGTAGGAGATGAAGTAGATGCGTATCAAACCCTGGTGACCATTGGTGATCCAAACAAGCTGTACGTACTCTATACGGCCCCGGAACGAGATGCGATCAAGGACGTGAAAGACGGGGTAAAAGCAACCATTAAGCTGCCGAACGGGACAGAGGAACAAGGAATTGTCGTACAGACTCCCTTGAATGTACCTGATAATATACCTGAGGAATTGAAGCGTTTGTACCACCGCAGCTTGCTTATCGCTCCGGTCAAACCGATTACGGGAATGGAAGTAGGTACCTCCGTGTACTTCGAGATCATCGTGGAGCAGCAGGAAAATACGGTAATCATACCGAGCAAAGCACTGCGAATTTTCAATGAAAGAACGTATGTTCAAGTATTGGAAGAGGACGTGAAAAAAGAAATTGACGTCACAGTGGGTATCACGAACCAGGCAGAAGTGGAAATCATAGATGGACTTCAACCAGGCCAGTTGGTCATTTTGGAATAAGGGGGGAAACATCGTGGCTATGCTGCAGATGATTCTGCGAAAAATGCTGAATAACCGCTGGCTGGTCGGCAGCCTGCTGCTTGGGCTTGTCGTCGCGGTCGGGCTGATGTCCAGCATCCCCGCATTCACGAATGGCGTTCTGCAACGTTTATTCGTCAAAGATATGCAAGAGTATCAGCGGGTTGTGAAAAACTTCCCTGGCGGCCTTCTGGTCTCGATCAACCAGGATATAGGGGCCTACAATGGAGCAAAAGTGCTCACTCACGTGACGGATATGATGCAAAACGATGTCATCCCGTCATTATCCGTACCATTGCTCGATCAAGTGACCGTAATGCGATCCATCCCCTTCAAGGCAGAATTGCTGGATCAGAAGATTGACTCACCTGAAACAGGGATTCTCTATTCGTTCAGCAATTTGGATCAGCACATCACCTTGATAGATGGTCGTCTTCCCGCGGCAGAACCCGTTGATGGGATCTATGAAGCGCTCGTGACAGAAAAAGGGCTGATGGACCGCAAGATGGTACTGGGCAATCTATACGAACTGACAACGAGTAGTGCGGAGGATGCGACCGTTCGTATCAGACCGGTAGGAGTCTTCAGAGAAAAAGCAGGCAACGATCCCTATTGGTTCGCCAATTCCTCCGATTACAACAAAGGGTTTATTTTGAATGAGGAGCTGTTTCGCAAGACATTTTTGGAAGAGAAAAATCTGGTCCTCGCCATTCGTTATTATGTGGCGTTCCAATATCAGGCGTTTCAGTTTACCGATAAAGAAAAACTGGTGTCGGTCGTACCGGATTTGGAAGAAAACCTGGTGCAGTTTGGCCTGAAAAAATCTGATATAAGCGTTCAGTTTCCCGTCAGCTCCATCACGAAAAAATATGATGAGCAGAATCAACAGTTCCGCATCATTTTGTGGTCCTTGTACATTCCCATCTTTGTCATGCTCATTATTTATCTGGTCATGGTCTCAGGATTGATCATAGAGCGACAGCGAACAGAGATCGCCGTGCTGGGGAGTCGAGGAGCAGGGAGGGCGCAGATATTTGGCATCTATTTTGTGGAAATCTTGATATTAGGTCTGCTAGCTCTGCTGATCGGACCATTCGTCGGTATCCAGCTAAGCAAGGTTCTAGGCATTTCCAACGGTTTTTTGGAATTCGTCGATCGTACCGGGATCCAGGTCAATATGACTGGAGACGTACTGGTCTACGCTGTTTGGACGGTACTCGCTTGCATGTTCATTTTGCTCGTCTCTATCTTCTTCGCGACGCGGCAAAATATTGTGACACATAAGCAAAACGCAGCAAGAATCACGGGTCAAGCCATGTGGCACCGGCTTTTTCTGGATGTGCTGCTCTTGTTGATTGCCGGGTACGGCTGGTACTCGTATCAGAATACGCTCGAAAATGCTGGAAAGACGTCGGAAGGCTCTATGGTCATGTCTGTGGACGCCTTGCTGTTTTTTGTCCCCGTCTTGTTCTCCCTTGGATTTGGTCTGTTCTGCCTGCGCATCTACCCTCTGTTTTTGCGTGGCA
>Ga0055532_1001107_pt1 | contig 8308 bp, 7 predicted proteins | sample AraplaCol_mLB_r2_FD_54990 | JGI IMG/M metagenome (GOLD analysis project Ga0055532, IMG submission 54990) | Arabidopsis root microbial communities from North Carolina, USA - plate scrape CL_Col_mLB_r2 | ecosystem: Host-associated > Plants > Roots > Endosphere | place: USA: North Carolina...
CTCGTAGCTCAGTTGGTTAGAGCACCACCTTGACATGGTGGGGGTCGTTGGTTCGAATCCAATCGAGCCTACCAACGAACAAAATGAAGGGGTCCGGCAGCGCAAATTGCCTACAGGCAACGCGGCTCGCCAAACATACAAACGCCACGCGGCAACCTCGCGTGGCGTTTTTCTTTTTCCGGCCGAAACAACGCGAAACGACGCATATCGCCCCGATGCGTTGCGCGATCCACGGCATCGCATCCTTCCTCACCGACACCTCGATTCGCCATACAACGGGCGCTGCGCCGCGCGTAGAATCGTGTGCGCATCGAAGCGGCTGTTCCGGCTGTCGCCCGATTTCCAACACATCAAAACAACAACGCGCGACCCGCGCGACTGAGAGCACCCGACCATGTCCGACGTCACGACCGCCGCATCGCTCGCGAGCAACGACGAAATCGCCGCTTATGTCGGCAAGAAGGCTGCCTGGTTCGAGCGGAAATGGACGATCGCCGCGTCGCGCAAGAACCGGCAGTCGTGGAACTGGGCAGCCTGTTTCCTGGGCCCGGTCTGGATGGCATATCGATGCATGTACTGGCAAGCGGCGGCCGTCCTTGGCGCGTCGCTCGCGATCACGCTGGTCGAGCTGCTGTTCTTCCCGACATACTTCGAATCGAGCACGCTCGACCCGGTCACGATCGGGATCGCGGTTTCGCTCGGCTGGTACGGGAACGGCCTCTACAAGGCGCACGTCGAGCGCCGGATCGACAAGCTGCGCCCGAACGCGACGTCGCGCGAATCGTTTCTCGCGTTGCTGGAAGCGCAGGGCGGCACGAACTGGCTCGCGGCGACCGGTTTCGCGATCGCGACGCCGTTGCTCGGCTTCCTGATGATCGTGATCCGCAACGTCGTGGTCGGGACGTATTGATTGCACCAGTACGAGCACGAGCGGCGGCCGGTAAAGCAGGACGGTGAACAGCGCGCATCGCGGCCGTGCCTGCGCGCGGCACCCGGCGCGCGATCCCGCCGCCTTCAGTGAAGATGCTTCAACTTGTCAGGATTGCGCACGACATAGATCGCGACGATCTTGCCGTCCTCGATCTCGAGCGCCGTGGTCTGCAGCTCGCCGTCGGATTCCAGCGTGACGAAACCCGGCAGCCCGTTGATGAACCCGGCACGCACGAGCTTCGATGCATGTGTCGCAAACAGCTCGGCCAGATACTCGTGCACCTTCATCACGCGTTCGAAGCCGAACACCGGCTTGCCCGCCGCCGAGCGTTTGCCGCCACCGTCCGAATGCAGGCTCACGTCCTCGGCGAGCATCGCGCCGAGCGTGCGCATGTCACCGCTACGTGACGCGGCAAAAAACGCTTCCGCCAATTCGATCCCGCGCTGTTTCTCGACATGAAAGCGCGGCCGCGCCTCGCGCACATGCGTGCGGGCCCGCGCGGCGAGCTGCCGGCACGCGGCCGGGTCGCGCTGGATCGTCGTGGCCACTTCGTCGAACTCGAGGCCGAACACGTCGTGCAGCAGGAACGCCGCGCGTTCGAGCGGCGAGAGCCGTTCGAGCGCAAGCAGCAGCGGCAGCGTGACGTCTTCCTGTTCGTCTTCCTCGACGACCGGCTCGGGCAGCCACGGGCCGATATAGGTCTCACGCTGGTGCCGTGCGGACTTCAGCTGGTCGAGGCACATGCGCATCACCATGCGGCGCAGGAACGCCTCGGGCACGCGCACCTCGGTACGGTCGACGTCCATCCAGCGGATGAACGCTTCCTGCACCATGTCCTCGGCATCCGCGACGGAACCGAGCATCCGGTACGCGACGCGGATCAGCGTGCGACGCAGCGGGTCGAAGCTCGCGGCCGCGTCGGCCCGTTTCTCGGCGCTGCCCCCGGCCGGGTCGAGGGTCGGCATCAGGCCACCATCTTCGCGGTGGCGGCCTTCGCGTCGGCCGGGTCGATCCACAGCCCGAAGCCGACGGCGAGCCGGTTCCAGCCGTTGATCACGTTGATCATCAGCGTGAGCTTCACCTGTTCCTCCTGGCTGAAGTGGTCGTTCAGCGCCGCGTAGGCTGCTTCGTGTGCGGCGTGGCCCTCCGACAGCCGCGTGAGCGCATCGGTCCAGCCGAGCGCCGCGCGTTCGCGGTCGGTGTAGCAGGGCGCTTCGCGCCACGCGGCAAGCAGATAAATGCGCTGCTCGGTCTCGCCTTGCTCGCGCGCCTCGGCCGTGTGCATGTTAATGCAGTTCGCGCACGCGTTGATCTGCGATGCGCGGATCTTGACGAGCTCGATCAGCGTCGGCTCGAGGCTCCCGGCAGCGGCGACCGATATGGTCATCCAGTGCTTCATCAGTGCGGGCGCGGCGGCAAACGGATTGAGTTTCGCAGTCATGGTCCTTCTCCTTTCGTGTGGGTTCCGGTGACATGACGAGCGAGCCCCCCGCGTGTGTGACATCGGTGAAAAATTTTTTCGAAGCGCGTTTGGCCGCGGACCCGGACGAAGGGCGGGGCGGTTCACCGTCGTGCCGGTCGCGGCGCACGCACACGTTCATCAGACAAATCCACGCATCACGGGGCGTTCATTCACGATCGCCGCGCGGATGTCATGGGGCGTCAGCAGCCCGCCTGCGCGGACCGGCGCGTCGTGCACGGCGTTCACGCCCGAACCGGCAGGCCTGCCCGGCGTGTCACGCGTGCGACACGCGCGCGGCCAACACTTTCATTTTTCTTTCGTTCGCGTTTCACCGGCATCCCGATTCGCAGCATTCACATTTCTGGACCATACTGTTCTGCACGGGCAGATGAAGTGACGCCGCATTCGCGGCCCGGCGCGCGCGCCGGCTGCCCGTCGACGCAGCAGCAGGTCGCACGTCAGCCGCGCGCATCACGCGCAAGGCTTTCCCTTTTCCGGCAACGCAACGCAGCGAATCGCGACGTGGACGGTAAACCGATGAGCCTCCTTGCATCACAGCTTCAGCGCCGTTACCAGGACGTGCGCACCCATAGCGTCGCGTTGACCGCGACGCTATCCGCCGAAGACCAGGCCGTGCAGTCGATGCCCGACGCGAGTCCGACGAAATGGCATCTCGCGCATACGACCTGGTTCTTCGAAACCGTCGTGCTGATGCGCCGCGTGCCCGGCTACGCGCCGTTCGACGACGCATTCCAGTTCCTCTTCAATTCCTATTACGAAGCGCTCGGCCCGCGCCATCCGCGGCCGCAGCGCGGGCTGCTCACGCGCCCGTCGCTCGACGAGGTGCATGCGTACCGGCAATACGTCGACGACGCGATGCTGCGCGCGCTGGCCGGTGCCGATGCGGCGCTGCTCGATACGATCGCGCCCGAGATCGTGCTCGGCCTGCATCACGAGCAGCAGCACCAGGAACTGATCGTCACCGACATGCTGCACGCGTTCTCGTGCAACCCGCTGAAGCCGGCGTTCCGGCCGCGCAACGGGACGGACGCGGACGCGATGGCCGCGGGCGATGCGGGCGCGCTGCACTGGCTTCACCAGCCGGGCGGGCTCGTCGAGATCGGCCACGACGGCGATGCGTTCTCGTTCGACAACGAACGGCCGCGTCATACGGCGCTCGTGCGGCCGTACGAGATCGCGAACCGCCTCGTGACGAACGCGGAGTTCGCGGCGTTCGTCGCCGACGGCGGTTACACCCGCCCCGAGTTCTGGCTGTCCGACGGCTGGGCCACGGTGCAGCGGGAAGGGTGGCAAGGGCCCGCGTACTGGATGCCCGACGACGACGATGCGGCCGCCACGCGCGTACGTCGCACGTTCGGCCTGCACGGCATCGAACCGCTCGCGCCCGACGCACCGGTGTGCCACGTGAGCTTCTATGAAGCGGCTGCGTACGCGGAATGGGCCGGCGCCCGCCTGCCGACCGAATTCGAATGGGAAGCCGCGTTCCCCGCCGAAGGCATCCGGCAGATGCTCGGGCACGTGTGGCAATGGACGCGCTCGTCCTACGAGCCGTACCCGGGCTTTCGGCCGCTCGCGGGCGTCGCCGCCGAATACAACGGCAAGTTCATGGTCGGCCAGCAGGTCCTGCGCGGCAGCAGCATCGCGACGCCGCCCGGGCACGAACGGCCGACGTACCGCAATTTCTTTCCGCCGGCCGCGCGCTGGCAATTCACGGGGGTGCGACTTGCGCGAGACGTCTGACCAGACGGCCACGAGCGGTGGCCAGCAACCCGCCCGCGATTCGCGGCCGAGCGCGTTCGAGCGCGACCTGATCGACGGACTGTCGCGTACGCCGCGCAGCATTCCGCCGAAATACTTCTACGATGCGGCCGGCTCCGCGCTGTTCGATCGCATCTGCGAACTGCCCGAGTATTACCCGACCCGTACCGAGCTCGGCATCCTGCGCGACCGCGCGGCCGAGATCGTGCGGCGCGTCGGCCCGCATGCGGAACTCGTCGAATTCGGCGCCGGCTCGCTCGAGAAGATCCGCGTGCTGCTCGATGCGTTCGCGGGCAACTATGCGAACGCGCCGGCGCGCTACGTGCCGGTCGACATCTCGGCGGACTACCTGCACGGCGCGGCCGCGCGGCTGCGTTCGGCCTATTCGTGGCTCGACGTCGCGCCGCTCGCGGCCGACTACACGAAGGCCGAGCAACTGGCCGCGCTGACCGCAACACCGGCGCGGCGCATCGGCTTCTTTCCCGGCTCGACGATCGGCAATTTCTCGCGGGACGAAGCCGACGCATTCCTGCGCGATGCCGCACGGCTGCTGCGCGGCGGGGGCCTGCTGGTCGGCGCCGATCTCGTGAAGGACGCGCGCACGCTGCACGACGCGTACAACGATGCGCAGGGCGTGACCGCGCGGTTCAACCTGAACCTGCTGGTGCGCGCGAACGCTGAGCTCGGCGCGGATTTCGACGTCGACGCGTTCTCGCATTGCGCGTTCTACGACCGCGAGCGGCAGCGCATCGAGATGCATCTCGTCAGCGATGTCGCGCAGACGGTGCACGTGCGCGGCCACACGTTCCGCTTCGAAGCCGGCGAGCGCATCCACACGGAGAATTCGCACAAGTTCACGATCGACGGTTTCCATGCGATCGCGCGCCGCGCGGGATTCGAGCCCGATACCGTGTGGACCGACGCGGACAACCTGTTCAGCGTGCACTGGCTGCGCAGCGTCGACGATATCCGCGCGTAACGCCCGCTGTTGCGAACCGCTCGCGCCGCGCGGTGCGGGCGGTTCGCTTCCCGCGCACACCGGCGAGCTCGATCGAATCGCCCGGTTTCGTGCCGAAACGCCCTTTTTACCGGCCCGATGCATCGCCGCAACGGTGTTTCGAGTACGGCCTCTCCCTTGTCCCGCAAGGCTTTGCGGGCATCCGTAAACGTCCGTTACCGGTCTCGCATACCCGTTTCACCTGTGTCTGTGTCCGGTGCCTAGACTCCGAACCGTATTCACATGACGCACGACACGTGCAGGGAGTCGCGAGATGAGCAAGAAACTTATTCTCGGTGCAGTTCTCGGTGTAGCGGCGCTGGCAGCTTCGGGCGTCGCGTCGGCCCACGTCGACCTGTCGGTCGGCATCGGCGTGCCGGGCGTCTACGCGGCGCCCGCACCGGTCTACGTCGCGCCGCCGCCGCCTGTCATGTACGCGCCGGTCGGCTACCGTGATGACGGCTGGCGTGACGATGGCTGGCGTCGGCGCGAATGGCGCGAACACGAGTGGCGCCGTCGTGAATGGCGCGAGCACGAGTGGCGCGACCGCGGCGGCTGGCGCGGCGGCCGCTGGGACTGAGCGGCCCGGCTGATCACCACGAGAGGAGAGTGACAACATGATGCCCATTCGTCACATCAGGCTGTGCGCCGCCGCCGCTGTCGTCGCGCTCGCAACGATCGGCAGCGCGCATGCGGCGGGCTGCATGAAGGGTGCGGTGGTCGGCGGGGTCGCCGGCCACTACGCGGGGCACCACGCGGTCGTCGGTGCGGTCGGCGGCTGTATCGTCGGCCACCACATGGCGAAGAAGCAGGCGCAGGAGCAGGCCGCGCAACACAAGGCCGCCGCGCAGGGCATGCAGCCGGCGCAGTAAGCACTTCATCACCGGGGCGGCGCCAACGCGCCGCTACCGCCTGCTTCGTTCCCCGTTCATGCAGCACCCTGATCGATCCGACGAATGCGCGCCGCGCGCATCGTTACGATCATTTACAACGTCGTGTGGCGCGAATTTTGTGCGTTCATAGAATGCAGTCACACGAACGCGCTCCAGGGAGCACAAGATGAAACAGCAACGATATTTGTCCGTATTGACGGCCGCGCTGCTCGCGCTCGGCTCGGTGTCCGCGTACGCGGCGGCCGGCGGCAATGGCGGTGGCAACGGTGGCGGTCACGGCGCAGGCGGCTCGGGCGGCAACGCGGGCGGCATGTCCGGCGGCCACATGAGCGGCCAGGCGCTGAGCAACTCGAACGGCATGCACGCGGGGGACCGCGACAAGGGCCTGTCGCGCGCAGCCGACCGCTCGGATACGATCGCCGATCGCGCCGGCGTGCAGCCGGGTCATGGTCACACGCACGGGCATGCGCATGGCCATACCGCGCATGCGTCGACGTCCACGCATCGTTCGCATCACAACGCATTCGGCCGCACGCTGTAAGCGCGGCGCACGCATGCGGGAGAAGGGCGCTTCGGCGCCCTTTTTTCATCGAGGCAACGCGTTGCCGCCGTCGCGCGGAAACGTCGTGCCGACCCGATTTGCAACCAGCCGTAACCGCGTCGTACTCATGCAGGAATAGGGATCGCCTTCACGCGGATGACGGAAGAGAAACCGGCGCCTGAAGAGGGCGCCGTGAGCGTGTCCGGCACGTTCACCAACGCAGAAAAAAAGGCGGCTCATCGCCGCCCTTCGTATCACCGCCCGGCGCCTGCCAGCGGCACCGCAGGTTCGAACAACGCATCGGCCTGCCTGACGCGCACGAAGCGCGCCGCGCCGTCGCCGTCCACCAGTGCACGGAAATGCGCTTCGCCGCAGGCGAGCTTCGCACGCTCGTGCTCGCTCGGCACATGGCCGTCCGTATTCGGCGTATCGACGACGAAGTACAGCCGCTCGCCGCCGTCCTGCTCCGCGAGCACGGCCCAGTCGGGGTGATAGCTGCCGAGCGGTGTCTGCACGCGGAACCACGCGGGCAGCTTCGCGTACAGCTTCACGCCGTCGTGCGCCTCGAGCGCATCGGCGAACGCGCGCTCCGCGTCCGTCTCGCACACGACCGCTTCGTGGATCGACTTCCGCGCGTCGGGCCGCAGGTTGCGCAGGTAACCCGTCAGCGCCTCGCTTTCGAACGATTCGAGCGCATGCACATGGCGCTCGCCGAGCTTGCGGTACGCGATGCCCGCGACGAGCGCGAGCCGCTTGCAGCGGTTGATCGCATCGGCCGCGACCGCGATGAACTGCTGCGGATTCACGCGAAAATCGTCGAGCCGGCCGCTGTCGGCCAGGATCGTCGCAAGCGAACGGCGCGTGAGCTGCGTGCGGTCCTGCAGCTCGGTGAGCAGGTCGGGCAGCGGCAGCTCGCCTTCGTCGAGCAGCACCGTGCCGGCGCCGGCCACCTCGATCGCCTCGATGCCGGCCTTGCCGATATCGATCTCGGCCTTGCGCCACTGCAGCCGTGCGCGCGCGATGTCCGGCGCGTCGTGCAGCGCGGCCGCGCAGTCGCGCACGAGCTTCGCGTTGTCGAACTCGACGCGGTACACGGTGCGATGACGGATGCGGTCCCACAACGCGCGGAAATCCTCGCCGAACACGACGGCCTTGCCCGACGCATCGCGCCGCAGCGCGATCGCACGGCGCTCGTCCGCGTTGCGCACGGCAAAACGGCCCGACAGCTTGCGCAGCGTCGCGACGATCGGCGCGCGCAGCATCTCGAACGCCTCGGGCAGCACCAGCGCGCTCTGGCGCAGCGCATCCTTCAGCCGGTCGAGCACCTTGCCCTGCGCATCGACGTAACCCTGCTCGTGCAGATGATTCCACAGCACGCGCGACAGCTCGATGCCGAGCGCATGCGCGGGCGCGTCGCCTTCCTGTACGGGCAGCGCCGCGAACTGGTGTTCCTCGACGATCCCGAAACGGATGCCCGTATCGGCCTCGATTTCCTTCTGCAGGTTCTCCGCGAACGACTCGTAGCGCTCGGTCGCGATCACGGTGAGCGTGTTCACGCCCGGGTCGCGCACGCGTTCGCCGTCCTGGTCAACGGCGAGGCGCAACCCGCGGCCGAGCGTCTGGCGGCGCTCGCGCTCGGTCTGGATGTCGCGCAGCGTGCAGATCTGGAACACGTTCGGGTTGTCCCAGCCTTCCTTCAGCGCCG
>Ga0055532_1001131_pt1 | contig 8175 bp, 8 predicted proteins | sample AraplaCol_mLB_r2_FD_54990 | JGI IMG/M metagenome (GOLD analysis project Ga0055532, IMG submission 54990) | Arabidopsis root microbial communities from North Carolina, USA - plate scrape CL_Col_mLB_r2 | ecosystem: Host-associated > Plants > Roots > Endosphere | place: USA: North Carolina...
ACCTCTCGATGGCACGATTATTTTTCAGGCTTTACGTACTGTGCGGTAGAGACATCTTTCGGATAAAGAATTTCCGCATCATCCGGGCTCTGATTTTCCTCGGTGTATTGCACAAACAACAGTGCAGGAAGCCAGTTATGGTAATCGACGCCTTTCTCTTTCGGGAAGGTAATGGTCCCCCGGGTTCCTAGCAGCGCCGCTTCTTCAAGCGCCTGGATCACTTTGTCCGGTTCGGTCGAGCCCGCTCGGGTAAATGCATCCGCCAGCAGCAGAACCGTGTCATAGGCGTGAAGTGCTGCATAGGTCGGTTTTCGGCCAGTTTTTTCTTCGTAGGCTGTCACTACGGGCTGCGTCAGGTCGGTAAATTTTGCTTTTGGATGATACGGGGACTGCCAGATAAGATATTTTGCAGCCTCGCCAGTGGTTTCCCAAATTTCCGGATATGCAGCGTCAGCACCGCCCATCAGCATAGCTGTTTTGGCAGTTGGGGCTATACCCAATTCATGTGCTTGTTTCACTACGAGGTAACAACCTACACCTGTCATAATATTCAAAATAATATCCGGTTGAAAATCTTTCGTCAGGTCCAGTAGTTGTGGAACAAAATCTTTGGTGTTACGGTCGACTACGATGCTTTTGAAAGGAATTCCTTTGTCTGTCAGCTGTTGTTTTAAAAGCTCGACGTTCCCGATGCCCCAGTCGCTATCTTCTGCAAGAATCGCTACATTTTTGAACCCGGCAAATTCTACGTACTCGACGACGCGCTTGGAAAACATCGAATTGTTCGGTGCCACTCGGAAAATATTGGAATATCCCTTTTCTGTAATCGAGTCCGACCACGCTTCTGTTACGATAAACGGAACGTTATCTCGTTTAGCGACTTCGATTTCGGCCAACGCTGCAGAACTGTGTCCTTCGCCTGCAATCGCAACTACCTGCTCCTTTTTAATCAGTTTTTCCATGGCAGATTGCCCTTTTTCAGGAGAACCAGCGCTGTCCTCATAGAAAAGTTGGAGATTCTTCCCTAGAACGCCGCCCTTTTTATTGATGTCATCTACTGCAAGCTGCATGGCCTTCTGAATTTCCTCACCCAGGACCGGACTGCCGGGTGGTGTCAGTGGTCCGATCCCACCGATTTTGATTACATCTGAACCGCCCGCTGCCGAGGTGGAGGACCCGCTTCCACTGGATGCGTTTGATCCGCTTGTGGAAGAACAGCCAGCCAACGAGAATAAAACTAACGATAATGCCAATGACCAAATTCCTAGCTTACGCAAAAAGATGACCCCCTTGCACTTGTTAGATATCTATTTCACCCGTCTACTTCTGCACAAGTCGTGCCAATAGAAAAACCGGTGAATTTGCATCGCAAGTATTCACCGGTGAATAGTAAATGAATGATGTTTTATAAATTTGTGTATATTACCACTATTCACTGGTGAATAGTTACTATTCATCACTGAATGTTGTACTTTTTTAGCTTTCTGCTCACGCTCGGCTGGCTGATCCCCAGCGCTTCCGCAATTTTCGTCGTTGTTTTATAGATGTCAAACGCGCGTTGCAACAACTGCTTTTCCACTTCCTCGAACGCTTCTGATATCGGAATCAGATTGTCTACCTTGATTCCAGTCTTTCCGGTCTTCACCATATTGGAGATACTGCTCGGAATCTGTTCGCTTGTAATAATATCTCCGTTTGATGTTACGACCAGCCTTTCAACCAAGTTCTCCAGCTCACGTACATTTCCGGGCCATTCGTATTTCTCTAAAATATGGTAGCACTTGTCACTAAGCTGCTTATTCAGGCAATATTTGCGCGAATAGTAATCAAGAAAATAACGTGTCAGCAACGGAATCTCCTCTTGCCGCTCTCGCAACGGTGGGATCTCGATGGGAATCACGTGAATACGGTAATATAAATCCTCGCGAAACTCCCCTTTTTGCACCATTTCCTTTAAGTTTTTGTTCGTTGCTGTAATCAGCTTGATATCAATCTTCTTCGACGTTGATCCCCCTAGACGGGTAATCGTTTTTTCCTGCAATGTGGTTAGCAGTTTCACCTGCAGCCTGAGAGGCAATTCACCGATTTCATCCAAGAACAGCGTTCCTCCGTCAGCCTTTTCAATCAGACCGATCTTGCCTTCTTTACCCGCTCCCGTAAACGCTCCTTTTTCGTAGCCGAACAACTCCGATTCCAGGAGGTTGTCAGGAATCGCTCCACAATTGATTTGAACGAAATGCTTCTCTTTTCGCGGACTGTTTTGGTGAATGAACTTGGCAAGAACACCTTTCCCCACGCCAGACTCTCCCAGTAAAATGACGGTGGAATCGACCTGCCCCAATCGCTTTGCCATCTCCACGATGTGCTCCATATTACTGCTTCGATAGATGAAAGGGGCATCTTCCGGCTTTTTGTTGGAGTATTTCCCCATCTCTTCGAAATAGATGGTGCTGAGGTTTTTCACCTCGTTTAGCTCGTTTTGCAGCTTCTCCTCATGAGTGATGTCAGTGGAAATGTTGACAACTCCCAAAAAGGTGCCATCCCGGTCAAAAATCGGTGTGCCGACAACAAACAGCTTGCGGTTTTGAAAGGTGGTTTGAATCGTGTGCATTTTTTTACGCTCACGAATAATATTCATCGTGATGGTCGGCTGAAAGTATCCAAGATTATAAAAGTCTTCAATGTTGCGGCCGAGCATCTCTTGGCGAGGAACACCGATAAATTGTTCATACGTATCGGTGCAGAAGATCGTTCTACCTTCAGCATCGGTGACGTGAACAATATCGTACAGAGAAGTCAGTATAGCTTCCAAATCAATATTGGTCATCATTGATATTCCCCTCCTACAGCAAGTGTCATTTTGTATAATGAAATTTTGCATGTATGGTGGAGTTTCCTGCGTAAAAGGAAAGTGGAACCTTCACTTTCCTAAACCTCCCAAAGATATGTCCAGATTGTGAAATCGTAGGTTATCAAGCAAAAAAAACACTTACATCAAAGAAATTTTATTTGTTATAGTTACAAACAGACAGGAGGTGGACAGCCCAAATGATCATCATTGAAAAATACAGCTGGCTTCATCGGCGAAATACATCCTTAAGCGATTTCAAGCGAATTGAATGCAGGAATAATTATCTGAATATTCAGTAAATATCGCCCCAAATCATGCACCCCATATTAAAAGGAGTTTTTATTTGTGAACCAGGAAATGAAGACAGGGCCGATTTTGGCGGCTCTTTTGGTAGCAGGTTTTGTAGGGTTGTTTAGTGAAACAGCATTAAATATCGCATTAGGGAAGTTAAGCCAAGTTTTTAGCGTGGATGCTACGACCGTACAGTGGCTTGCAACAGGCTACTTTTTAACCCTTGGTATTTTGGTGCCGATCACAGGCATTTTCATGCAAAAGTTCACAACCCGCCAACTGTTTATTACATCCGTATTATTATCAATCCTTGGAACTGTTCTAGCCGCGTCAGCACCCGTATTTCCTGTGTTATTGGCAGCCCGCGTGATTCAAGCGGCTGGACTAGCAATCATTTTGCCATTGACGCAAAATGTCATTTTCACCATTATCCCACCGAACAAACGTGGAGGGGCAATGGGGGTAATGGGCCTCGTCATCTTAGCTGGGCCTACGCTTGGTCCGACCTTGGCAGGATTTATCGTAGAAACGCTATCTTGGCATTGGATATTCTGGGTTACGGTTCCGTTCTTATTGTTCTCCCTCTTTTACGGATACAAATATATTCCGAATGTGAATGAAATCCGACAAGTATCGATTGATATATTATCAGTTGTATTATCGACGATTGGATTCGGAGGCATTGTTTATGGCGTAAGTGTCAGTGGGGAAATGGGTTGGACTAATTCGACTGTACTTGGCACAATTGCAGTTGGCTTGATCGCTCTAATCATCTTTGCGTTCCGTCAAACGAAAATGAAAACGCCATTGCTGAACCTGCAAGCATTCAAATATCCACTGTTTGTGCTTGGCCTCGCGATGAATGTGATTACGTTCTTGAATATGCTCTCGATGCTTGTGGTATTGCCGATGTACATGCAAATGGCGCTCGTCATATCCGCATTCGCGACAGGACTGATTTTGCTGCCGGGAAGTTTATTGAACTGCGTGCTTGCCCCGGCGATTGGCCGACTTTTTGATCAATACGGTCCGCGGGCAGTAATCACACCAGGGACAATTCTGGTCGTAATCGGCTACTTCTTCTATGCACAATACGGAACAGAAACTGCAATGTGGGTAATGGTTGTCACGCATGTTGTCATGATGCTCGGGATTGGGATGGTATTGGCTTGCGTACAGACGAACACATTGAATGCCCTGCCGCGCCAATTTTATCCAGATGGGATAGCGATTACGCAAACCTCGCAGCAGGTGTCGGGTGCAGTAGGGATTGCCGTCATGGTCTCTCTTTTTTCAGCAAAGCAAAGCAGCTATTTAGGGCATGTTGCCAATGATCCTTCAGCAGCCGCTGCAGCAGGCTCGTCTCTTGTGTTTACGATCAGCATGATCTTAGCCATTCTTAATGTGGGACTTTCCCTGTTTTTGAAGAAAACACAATAATCAAGCCTCCAACAATCAAAATGCGTGTGTGACGGACTGTCATACACGCTCTTTGCCGTTAGGGAGCCGCTTGATCCCTGATTTGTATCGAGATCACCTTATCTGTCTTAGGATCAAACGTGATGATGACCCAAACTCCCCATTCTTTTTTGTCTTGCCTTAACCAAAGCTTAAAGGTCTCCTGCGCCTTATTTGCCTGTATATTCTCCCGCCCAACGTGAAGGTAATCGATAATGGCGGCTTTGGGGTAGCGTTTTTGGGTTTCTTGCATGGCCATTCTGCCCCATTTTGCATAAGAAGGAATCTCTGGGGACTTTGCCAGAGTGGATGTAGAAAATGAAATCAGGGAACAAAGCAGAAGCAAACGAATGAACGCAACCATGCTGATCCCGCCTTTCACCGGTAGTGTACGCGAAAGGCAGCGAATCTAACCGGCAGCAGAAATCTAGCATCTCTTCCTGTCCACCTTCCCAAGATGGGTATACGGTAACTGGTCCACAAACACGATCTCTCTCGGCAATTGATGGCGCGATAGCTTCGGGCGCAGCCAACTGAGCATCTCCTCCGTTGTGATCTCCGTCTGTGGAGCGAGAAGAATATTCGCCTTTACTCGCTGCCCGTAAAGCTCGTCCGGGACGCCGATCACGACTGCATCCTCCACTTGCGGATGAGTAAGCAGAACCTGCTCCACTTCAAGCGGGTGAATATTCACTCCTGCCGAAATAATCATACTGTCAGTTCTACCGCACAAAAAATAATAGCCCTTCTCATCCCGATAACCGACATCTCCCGTCTCAATCCAGGCTTTGGACCGGTTTTTCATCGACCATCTGTTTTGGATGCAAAATTGGCCAGGTTGTCCGACCGCCACTTCTCGCATCTGTTCATCTACGATTTTCAGATGGACACCCTGAATCTTTCGTCCAATCGTCCGGGCGGAATAACGGAGATCCGCTGGCGTCGCGATGATATTCAATCCCGCTTCCGAGGTACCGTACAAATTGTACAAGACCTCTCCTATCTGCTCTGTCGTCTCCTTGACCAGCTTGGGATTCAGCTCTGCCCCGCCTGAGGCGATGCACACAAGGGACTTCAAGTCTTCTGGGTTGGTTTTTAGCATTTTGTACAGCATGAGCGGAACGACAGTGACGACCTCTACTTGATGTTCCCGAATCAGGCGGCATGCCTTTTCGGGATCAAATCTCCTGCGGATAACGACCTTCTTGCCCAGTGCGAAGAATAAGAACAGAACCGCCACCCCATACCCGTGATAAATAGGAGTCGCAATATATGCGGTACGGCAAGACAAAATGTTCAATCGAGTCAAGAAAGCGTAAAAAGGGTCCAAATAATGAAAAAGGGAAGGCTGATGCTTGGCTTCTCTGGACTTACCAGTGGTCCCTCCGGTTAACAGAACGAGCTTTCCAGCCGACGTCCGCTGCCATTTTGGTTGATCGACCACCTGTTCCAAAAGCAGGTTGTTGATCGCCGGCAATGTCTCGTGATAGCTTCTGAGCACCTTCGTACTCGGAAATTCATCAAGCCAGTGACTTCGTTCCTCATCACAGATCAAAAGATCGAAATCATGCTGCTGTAAAATACTTTTGTATTGCCCCTCACTCATCTCCGCAGGAAGAAGACAGACATCCGCCCCCGATCCGGAAACCGCAAAGATCGCTTTCACCAGAGATGCATGATTGTTACAGATCAACCCTACTTTGTTACCGGGGACAAGCCGATACCTCTTTTGCAAGATCGCGCCAAGCTGTTCGGCCTGTGTAAACAACTGCTGATAGGTCAAGCTTTCCTGCTCGTCTGCCAACGCGATTTTTTCCCCGTACGTTTTCGCCGAAAAATACAACAGCATCATAAGATTGATTCCATAGCAACAGGCGGCGAACATTAACCGAAATAATGGTAAAGGAGAAAGCAGCTTCATTTTATATAAGATATGGATTAGCTTTAGCACGTTATTCTCCCTTGCCTTTCTGCAGGACCTTCGGAACAGCCCTATCCCACCACCTTCTAAAAAGGACGGAGGCCAATTGTCCGAAAATCAGCCACCATGGCTTGTACAAGGTCCTTTTGCTGTAGATCGCTTTTCCAATGATTCTCGCTGCATGCTCCGGGGACATGGCCGGAGTGGACCGATAGGCGGCAGTCGGCTCGATCATGGGAGTTCGAACCAAAGGAAAGTAAATGGAGGTCGTGGAAATCCCCCTGTTGTTCATCTCCGGCTGAGCAGATCGAAACCAGGTGTCGAAAGCAGCCTTCGAAGCCTGATACGCAGCCCAGTGGGGAAAGGGGAGCAGCAAAGCATTGACGGTTGAAATGTTGATGATATGTCCCTGCTTTTTTTCGAGCAAAGGAAGTGTGGACATCAGCAATCGGACCGGGGCGAAATAATTGATCGCCATCGTACGGATAAAATCATGATTGCGGTCCAGGGAGTCATAGATCGGGCGTCTGATGGAATGCCCGGCATTGCTGACGACAAGATCCAGCCCATCCGGTAGCTGATCTAGAAACGAAAGCAGCCCCTCCAACTCCAGCTCTTGGCGAAGGTCGGCGGGAAACAGACTGATTTTTGCAGCGGAGGTATCCAGTTCTTTTTTTATCGCCAAGAGCTTGTCCCCTCGCCTGGCGACCAGAATGAGATGAACCCTGCAGTCGGCCAATACATACGTGAGCTGCTCGCCTATCCCGGAGCTCGCCCCCGTAATGAGTACCGTCTTCCCGTCCAGCGCTTGTCGCAGCTTCTGGCTATTCAAAAAAGTCGGCGGAAACAACAAATGCTCGACAAGGTTGTAGGTGGTGGGCATGATGAACTCCTCTCTAAGACACATATGTACAAGAAGTTCTTTACGAAAGGGATGTTTCCTCCAAGAAAAAGGCGCCTCACAAGGAGACACCCATTATTCCTTTTGCCGTCAGCGTCGGATCCAATCCCGCACACTGGTGTAGATCAGCCCGACAGAGAAGACAAGCATCACGAGAATCCCGACCACATCGACTACCGGATCAAGCCCGGAAAGGAAGGAACCCTCCAGCGGCGTTTTCAGCAGGGCATATCCGCCCAAAAGGCCACCTGCAAGAGAAAGAATTTTGTTCATTATTCCTGTCACCTCCCTTGCCAGCAGGGCTTTTCATGTCCCCTGCGTTGCTTCATACTATGTTCCGGTCGGTGACGGGGTTTGTACCGTTGCACATACACTTGTTCATGAATTTGCAATTGGGCAAGGGCTTCCATCTTGGGGTACAATGAAAATAGTTGGATGACCCATTCACAAAAGCTGGCGCAAATGTCTGCTTACCCTAAAGGAGTGTCCCTTCCATGAAATTGTTTCTGATGCTGGGTAGTATCAGTGGATTATTATCGGTCGCGTTGGGAGCGTTCGGAGCCCACGCCTTGAAAGAGCGGTTGGACGAGTATTCGCTCGGAATCTTCCACACGGGTGTCACCTACCAGACCACTCATGCGTTAGCGATGATCATTGTCGCTTTCCTGATCAAATGGTATCCCGATTACAGCGGCCTCCAATGGGCAGGCTGGAGCTTCCTCCTCGGGACCTTGATCTTCTCCGGCAGCCTGT
>Ga0055532_1001151_pt1 | contig 8054 bp, 9 predicted proteins | sample AraplaCol_mLB_r2_FD_54990 | JGI IMG/M metagenome (GOLD analysis project Ga0055532, IMG submission 54990) | Arabidopsis root microbial communities from North Carolina, USA - plate scrape CL_Col_mLB_r2 | ecosystem: Host-associated > Plants > Roots > Endosphere | place: USA: North Carolina...
ATTTCCGGTGAGGTAGCTATAGTGGACAAGATCATCATAATGGAAAACAAAATGATACCGTATATCAATGTCTTTTTCCGTCCAATTAAATCTGCAAATAAACCTCCAAGAGCATTCCCTATCATCATTCCAAATAATGTAAAACTCCCTATTAGACCCGCTGCTGCTGGGGTCAAAGACCACACCTTATCTGCAAGCAATGCGGGGAGAACAGCACCATATACACCCAGGTCATACCCTTCGGCAAATATACTAAGCCAACAAAATGTAACAACTAAGGTCGTAATCGAACTATTTTCTAATGTTTTTCTGTGGTTGACAATTTTCTCAGGAAGACTCTCACGGATTGCCAAATCAATCACCCTTGTCTTTAATGGAATTAGTTTAAGGTGTTTTCTTGCTTAAAATTGTGTGATTCTTTGCCCCCCTTTTTTTCAGAAAAATAAAAGACAGACCCTACCTACTTTACTAATAAAATAGTAAAAGAAGGCAAGGTCTGCCTTTGATTTTTTCCAAAGACCACCCATTGCTTACTAATCTCACAAAGATTCTTCACCTTTGCCAAATGTTAATTTTATTATAAAAATCCAAACTATATCCGTCAAGTATTATTTATAATATTTACACTATTTTAATTATTATTATTATTATACTAGTACAACAGCTACTATTTTTCAATTCTCTTATCAAATACTAGAACGCCGACAGCCGAATCATTTTCTATTTTCCAACCTTCGTAATTGTCGATCAATTTTGCTCCAACAATTTTTTCGTAGGTAGAAAACCTTTCCTGATTCACATTTTCTAAGTAGAGCCGCCTTGACTCCAGGATTATCCTTTTTCCTTCCTCTGATTTTAAAATATTTTTTTCCATTGGTGACAACAGACCATAAATAAAAAAGACAATAATATTATCCGTAATTTTTATCTTGACATCTTCCGGGCCTTTTCCTATCTGTTTTTTAATAAAGTAACTAATATAATTGGATAATTCCATTTCCATGTTTTTTTTCAAAATCTATTTCCCCCCTCAGGCCCCTTAACCCTTAATTGAAAAGTCAGTTTTAAATGGTATTAATCTTAATATTAACACTATGTGAATTTTGTTGTAAACTCCCTTGCTTTCGCACCCTTCCACTTCGCTTTCGAGAACGTCAGGAATACATCGAGATGTGGTGTGAATTTGTTGGTGGATTTTTATTCAACGAAACGCATACAAACCCCGCTTCGTCAAACAAGAAAGATACTGAGGGAAGAGATGAGGGTTCATGAAAAAAATAATCCAATTTACGATTTTGTTTCTCTTTACATTGAATACCGTGTTGTTCACAATTCCTTCGACAGTTGTATATGCTTGTTCCTGCGCATCACCTGGCCCGGTAACGGAAGCACTGGATCAGGCAGACGCCGTTTTCGCAGGGACGGTTACAAGGATTGTGGAACCCAGACCAAATCTGCTAGGAATTATCTCATCAGCTGATCCTGTCGATGTTACATTTGATGTTTCCGGCATTTGGAAAGGAATAAATTCACAAAGAGTAACCATCGTGACCGCATTAGATTCAGCAAGCTGTGGCTTTTCTTTTGATGGTGGAAAGGAATATATCGTGTATTCCTACAAGAATGGGGACAACGTTCTCGAAACAAATATTTGCACAAGAACAAAAGAGTTAACAGTTGCATCTGAAGACCTTGCTTCACTCGGAACAGGTATGACGCCAGTACAAGAGGGACAACCGTATACAGACGAAAAACAGACTTTCACCTCTCCTTACCTATGGATAACCGGCATCCTCGTTCTTGCAGGTGTAACTTATCTTTTCGTTAGGAAAATGAAGAAATCCTAATAGTCCCCGTTAGCTGACACAAGTAATGATTTGTAAAATAACTCATTTCCATTGATTTTCAATTGATTGCGATTGTAGATTGATATATTATTAATGTCCGAGAATTTCCCTATATGCCAATTTCCACGTGTATAGAAAGTATGCTGGTAAGGAGGGGTTTCTAGTGAAAGTGCGACCATCTGTAAAGCCAATGTGTGAAAAATGTAAAACCATTAGAAGAAATAGAACCGTCATGGTTATTTGTGATAACGCCAAACACAAGCAAAGACAAGGTTAATCATTGAACGTCAAAGGAAAGTATCGGGAGCCAATAATCGGCTCCTGTTTTTATTTACCTACCCACTGGATTTTTAATCGGCGCCTGTCACATCATTATTCTCTTCAAATTATTCCTCCGACAAAATGTCCTGCGCCACCTGGCACCAATGGAATGCTTTAATTTAAGAATATTTATCGAAGATCTGAACTTTGAGAACTGCTCCGCAATTGTAAATGGCAAGGGTTCAAAATAGAGAGAGGTTTACTTTACAATCAAGTGTAATGTGTGGTTAAAGAAGTATCTCGCGAACCGCGAGGACTCCAGTAAGGCCTTATTTGTAACCGATACACATCCTACAAGACCAATGGCTATTCCGACGATCAGATGGGCTTTAAAACGGCTTGCTGATCGGGGTGAACTCAAAGCAAACGTATATCCACATCGCTTTCGTCATACCTACGCGTGCCAGCTCCTTGATAACGGAGCGCCATTAGATTTCATTCATGCTCTTTTATTAGCGAAGTAATCCACATCAAACCCGTTGAACTTGATGGTTCCTTCCTGTACCTCAAATGCTTCGTATGTGGAGAAAGGCTGTTTTCGATAACGAGGTAGAGTTGCTGCTGACATCGTCATTACATCGCATAAAGCACCTCCACACTTATTTTATAAGTATTGGTAATTTCTATGCAGAATAATTTTTGAAACCAAAAGAGGTTGGACTTTTTCTATTGTTCCAAGCCCTAAGAAAATATTTACTCAGAAACCATTAACGGAGACAATAGCGCGGCGATGGAACTGATCCATAGATCAAATTATCGTTGTTGGGACATGCAAATTGGCCTAGTTAACCAAATATATTCAATGGTATAACAAAGTGAAATGGAGGGTAAAAGGATGTTTAGCTGTTTTTTTGTCGAGGCCTCCGGAAACCCAATTTTCGTGCGCCGTTATGGACAAGGACCGGCAATTCTATTGGTGCACGGATTTCCGCGCACAAGCCTGATGTGGCGACACCTCGCGCCGAAGCTTGCGGAAAATCATACTGTGATTTGCGTAGACTTGCGCGCCTACGGCCGCAGTGGGATACCCGCCTCCAGTCACGATCACTATCCTTATTCAAAGCGCGCGATGGCGAAGGAATTGGTTGAGGTGATGAGCAAACTTGGCTTTCCGACCTTCATATTGATCGGTCACGACCGCGGGGGACGCGTCAGCTACCGTATGGCCTTGGATCATCCGAAGAATGTGGAGCGTCTGGCCGTGTTTGACGTCATTCCGATATTCGAAGCGTGGAAACGGGCAGATGCGCGCTTCGCTCAAACCTACTGGCCTTGGAGTTTACTGTCGCAGAAACCACCTCTTCCGGAGAGTTATCTGCTCGGTGCTCCAGAGGCTGTCTTCCATAACCCCTTCGGCCAAGGTTCCTTCGACCGCGAAGTCTTGCAAGAATACGTTTCAACCTATTACAATCCGGCCCGCGTGCATGGTATCTGTGAGGAATATCGAGCCGCAGCGACGATGGATGTCGAACACGACCGCGCGGACAAAGAAACGTCGAAAAAAATTGAATGTCCGATGCTGCACCTGTGGGCGGAGGGCGGTTGGCTTGACACTTACTATGCAAAAGACGGTGGTCCGCTCGGCATATGGCGGCAATGGGCTACGAATGTGCAAGGGCAGGCGATAAAGGGTGGCCACTTCTTCCCAGAAGAGAATCCTGACGACACGGCGCTTCTCGTAAAGCTGTTCCTCTCCACTTAATGAAAGATGTGGTACTACTGCTGTTTCTTCTTATCTGCCCACACGGGAGGTGTCGCAAGCAGATTGCGAAGGAGTCTACCGAGAACACCTTTTCAAATCTTTTCCAAAGAATTAAATTAAGTGATACCAATGTATCTCTGAACAAAATGTGGGCACACCTATATGGTTGGAAGCTCTACTACACATTTGGGAACATTGGCCTTGCAGGAATAACTTCGTTTCTCAACGAATCCTATAAAATGTGCAGTGACCTTTCATGGTTTTTCCGACCAAAAAAGGATTGGGGCTAATAATTTAGACCTCTAATATAGCAGTGGGGCACTCCACAATGTGTGTAGGCACTGCACAAATCGAAGAACTTACAACCTGTCTTTATACGAGATGGGTTTATTTATATTGTCTTGCCTTTATAACTCGGAAGGATTAATTTAACGTATAAACAACTCAAAGGACTATATAGCAGGTATATTCAAATTTTATATAGGCATAAGCTTTCAAGCCCTTCTGTATTACGCCTAGCATTGATGTATCCATCTGCTTTAGATATGAAGGATCTCTCCGAGATTGAACTTCGAGAAGCAAAAACTAAATGTGGTGCTAAAGCTACTGCAAAGAAAGCAGCCAGCGAATTAGCTCAAGTTTTACCTACACAGTTGCACTGCCATTAACCAATGTTGTTGATCGACAAACCTGGCTTATTTAGGAAGCCTTGCGTATCGAAGAAAGTTTAAGCAGTATTGACGCAAGCATCCACGATTTATTACATGGTAACGCTGCAAAAGGAAGTCCCCACACCCATATACCAATCTGCTATTTTCTTTACCTGTTATGAGTGATGGTTGGGCTTGTACTCTCATGCTGTAATTGGTGACGTTCATCGATTTGGTACCTATAAAGAATTAAAAAAATACCTTGGTGTATCTGCCGAAAGAAAATAAGCAGTTTGGGACTTCTGTAAAGGTACTCGACAGACTTTTAGTGGTGCTCGTGATACACGTAGGGTCATGTTTCAGATGGCTCTAATTGTTATTGCCAGAAGAGGCGGTCATAATGTGTTTGCGACCTATTTTGAACGCCTATTAGCACGCCAAATGCCAAAAATGAAAGCTATAGGGCATATGTCTGGAAAAGTGGCAAAGATTATTTACAGCGTTTTGAAAACGGGTGTCCCTTACGATCCTAAAAGGCACGCAGCAGCTTGTGGTATTCCATGGAATGAGCAGTATAAGGAAAAGCCTTTCGATATCGATGTAGAGCCATTTGAAGCTGAAGCAAAAATGCTCAATGGAAAATCCTCATCTGTTGAACTTGTAAGTTAGTTCTTAGGTGCAGTCAGTTTTACTATTTTTAGCATTACCATCTTCACAAAAGACAGAAAAAAATCTTGTGAGCGATTGAACATAATGAGTAATGTGTAAATTACAGATAAAATTATGCTTAGAGCCCAAAGTTCTTATTTTGTACGCTAACGCCCTTACAATGTTCGCTTAAATACATAAGTTAAGTTTGAGGGTTTTCCTCAATCTCATTAAGGGGTGATCTAGATGTCCTTTTTTGAAGATAACTTTGCTTTAACCTTGGTTCTGTTCGTCCTTTTAACCATTGTTGCTTGCACCTGCGAATAATTTTTCTATGTTCTTGGGCGGCTTTATAAGCTGCCCTTTTTTTAGTAAGTAAGTAAGAAAATCACTATAAGTAGCACCTATTTAGCATAATTGAGCTTGTGTTAAATACGTTCATTTCCCCATAATCCTGCCCGTTAGCATAACGTAGCTGCCAGTCTACAACTTTATTATCCAGTCCAATACTTTATTAATCTGTCTAAAAACTTTATTATCTCTGCACAGCAGACCCCCTTCATCGGACCGTGGCATGCACCGATCAATCCTTTCGTCAAAGACTGCCTCAGATGAATGCCAAATATGGCGTCGACATTCTCCAGAACGCCCTGCTGAACTAGCGCTTCTGCACCGCTCGGCTCCCGCTCTTCGGACGATTGGAAAATGCAGACCACATTCGGCTTCACTTCCCCGCGATGCTCCGACAGCCACTTGGTTGCGGAGAGCAAAACGACCGTATGTCCATCACTGGCAGCGCATCGATATCCGCACGCAGTGCGATGGTTTTGCTGCAGTCTGTCCCTTTGAGGTAACCGACGATAATGGGTGCCTGATAGTTCAAAATCTCGATGGACAGCTCTTCCAAATGCCGTTTGATATAAGCATGGGTCTGGTATTCCTCACCTGACAATTCAGGATGCTGGTGCAAGTAGCGGCGGTGGGCAATCGCCCACTCACCGAGTTCTGCAGAAATCATGTTTTGTATAAAGCAAGCCTCCCATTAAAATGGCCCATAGCTCATCAGCTGAGCCGCGATCACCGCAACTAATCCGATTGCGTATTGGGTCAAAATGAATGGCAAAATTGATTTCGCCCAGCAGCTCCACGGAATCCCCGCGATCGCGAGGCCAGCCATAAAGTAACTCGATGTAGGGAAAATGATATTCCCGATCCCATCCGCCATTGAGAAGCAGAGAACAGCCGTCTGACGCGTGACACCAACCAAATCAGCAAGTTGCGCCATGATCGGCATGGTCAATGCTAAGTACATCCCCACGACGCTTAGCGAAGGCGGCATATGATGAATCGCCGCAGACGCATGGTACAGAATCGTATCGATGACATGTCCATCCGTCAAAATCACGACGATCGCTCTGGCTACACCGATGATCAATGAACCTGAAATAAGGCCGGCTGCCCCTTTCAAGAAGGCATTTACCGCCGCACCTGCAGAGAGTCTGCCGATAAAGGCAATCACGATGCCCAGCAGGGTAAACAAGCCAGCGATTTCCGTGATAAACCATTTCAATTTGATGACTCCAAACGCCAAAACAACGATATTAAGCTGAAAACAAGCCAATACAACCTTATGACGGGTCTCCACCTTCAATTCGAAACCGCTGCATCGTATTTTCCATCCGCAAAAAACCCGCGACTGCGATCACACTTCACTTTCATGGCATAATGATAGACGAAAACGACTGATACCAAATACATGACAACAAACAGAATAATGTGGTAGCACATGCCGGAAAAAGGAGGAAGCTGGGCGATTCCTTGCGCAATCCTGACTGTAAATGGATTCATAACAGCCTTGTAAAGCCGATGGAGGCCCCAACCAGCACAATCGCCGCCCCCACTTAACATATTTTATGAAGTTTAGCGTGCCTCTCTAATCAGCTATCCGTTCACTACTACTTGCAAGGGCAAGACTGCGCACGCTTGCAACTCTTCCGATGAAACGGATTACTCAGGGCCCCCGTAACGATCAAATTCAGCAAGCTGATCAATAGAGAGATCGCATTGCAGCCTGACTCCACATTTTCTTCCGTTGTATGTCAGCTTTAAGCGGACAAAGAATAACCTGTGCTGGGCGAGTAAGAAAACCAGTAGCCTGCAGCGTAAGAGGTTTTCGAACCGACAATCAAACTATCTCTTATGTGCCGACTGTGGTAAGGCTCTATGGTACGTCCATTACCGTAAAGGCTATGTTTGCGGCAACTATTACAAGCACAGTAAGCATGTTTGTGTAAGAAAGCAAGCAGAAAAGCAATTACAGTCTCTACAGAAACGTATTGAAAAGCTGAATGAACAAAAGACAGGCGTAATCAGACTGTTGGCAAGCGGTACGATTACTGAGACCGAATACAAGGAAGCAACGGAGAGTATCAATCAGAAGTCTGTAACCTACAAGACCAATTAAAAAGCTTTCAGTCTCTGCAAACTAATGGTAGCACAGGGGGAAGTATTGCGCGGTTGAAGAAAAAACTCAAGCAATTCATGGCGGATGGCTCGGTGAACATTCATTATATTTTCACCCCCACCGTTCTTCTTTCGGCTTAGTTTACAGTGACCGACACTCAAGTCATGTGGAGTGTCTAATATTGAATGGTTCTGAATCAATAGATGAGAAGTGACAGTATTATACATACCGGATAAAACTCTCCCACCTTATTGATGAAAACCAATATGTATTGACAAAAATTCGCTTACTCGGCAAACGGGTCAAGGTAATAACAACTCACCAATAAGCGTATGGACGAGAGAACCACCTGTGGCGCTTCATGCCGATAACAGGTGGTTTTCTTCACGTATGTCCTTATACCCTAACCAAGCAAACCTCCC